>Ga0208830_1000056_pt1 | contig 67982 bp, 60 predicted proteins | sample DeeseametaMP2634_FD_184169 | JGI IMG/M metagenome (GOLD analysis project Ga0208830, IMG submission 184169) | Marine microbial communities from the Deep Atlantic Ocean - MP2634 (SPAdes) | ecosystem: Environmental > Aquatic > Marine > Oceanic | place: Northeast of Antigua and Barbuda, North... | reverse complement strand
CATGGCTTGAGCGCAGCAATACTGACGTGTTCTGCGCCTGCCAGTTTGGCTTCGTCAATCACCGCCAGAAGGCGCTCGGCTTCAACAAGCCGGTCTGCCTGAATAACTACCGGGCGTCCGCCCTTATCCTGCCCCTGCGAGACAACACCGCGGACACCGGCGACACCGATATTACTGCCGTCATAGACGACATCACCGGTATCCGTGACAGCGATAAGAATAACGTTCTGATCCAGTGTGGTTGCAGACACCGCCTGAGGCTTATCTACTTCAACACCGGTTTCGCGAACGAACACTGTGGTTACGATAAAAAAGATCAGCAGAATAAATACCACGTCGATCAGGGGCGACATGTCGATCCCCTGAGTTTCCTGCTGCTCCAGACGTTGCTGAAGACGACTTTGCACGGTGCTCAGGCCTCCCGACGCTGGCGGCTTTGCAGCGCGCTGTATACCAGCCAGGCAGGCACAGCACAGAGCAGGCCGAGCTGGGTGGTCAGGAGAGCATCGCCGATACCGGAACTGAACAGTTCCATGCCCGATAATCCGTATTGCATTGCCGTGAAGCTGTCGAGTAATCCAATGATGGTCCCGAGCAGACCGAGCAGCGGCAGAATACTGATCAGTACCGGGCTGACAGAGTCTTCGCAATCTTTCTCGGGGGAAAGCCAGTGCGTCGCCAGGCGCTGATAGCACACGAGTGCAACCAGCAGAATAATCCAGCTCACTGAGCTACTGGTAATGTCCGAAATAAATTCTGTAATCATGCTGGTACAGCCTCCTGAGTATTCTGAGAATGCTCTTTCTGTGGTTCGGAATCCTGGCTGAGGAGAACCGCAAAGTTCTCCAGGGACAGATAGTAAGCACGGGCGCGACGTGACAGTAACGAGTGCACAACGAGCGCCGGAATCGCGACGACAAGCCCCAGCTCTGTGGTGATCAGGGCCTGAGAAATACCGCCGGAAACGACTTCAGGGTTCCCGGAGCCGAACAGTGTCATCATCCGGAATGTTTCAATCATGCCGCTGACCGTACCGAGGAGACCCAGCAGAGGCGCCACTGAGGCTGTGATAGCGATAGCGGTCAGACGCTGTTCCAGTTTCACACGGTACTCCTGAAGCTGCAGGAACAACTGGTCATCGCGTTCGCGCGGCTGACGGATTTCACGGGCGATATCAAACAGTCCCTGTTGCATGCTGCCCGCAGAGAACACACTTTTGCCGGTTTCAACCGCGTTGCGCAGAGCAGCAGGGGTGAAGCTTACGACCTGAGGCAGACGCAGTAACTGGAAGGCCTTGAGTACGCCGATTACCAGTGCAATGAGTGCAAACAACAGAATTGGCAGTGCCCAGACGCCCCCTTTCTCGAGGTGATCAAGGATGCTTTCGTCAGGAATCTGATCAAACTGGCTCAGGCTCGGATCGAAATACAGGACCGCTTCCTGTCCCTCTTGCAGAGCTGTTAATGCGGATGCGGCGTCTGATGGCAGGTGTTTTATCGACTGCCATTCACCCTCTTTACTCGTGACTGAGTAGGCCTGACCATCGGCGATTGCCCAGTGAACTGGTCCGAGACTGAGCAGCTCAGAGCTCACGATATCACCATTGTCGAGGGCAAGTTCTACTGGTCTGAAGGTTGGCTCTAACCAACCCTCACTTGCTGACGCAATGTCAGCAATCTGTCGTAAACGCTGCTCGGTCGAAACGGTTTCACCGGCAATGGCGGTCGCAGAACCGCTTTGCTGGCGCAGGAACTGCTGAATCAGATTGTTCTGATAATTCCGTTGGCTGATCCAGCCGTTGAGACGCTCCTGTAATTTCGTCAGACTGAGATTTTTCTCGTCTTCAAGCCGACGTGCTGCCGCAGTCTGCTTCTCCAGGCCACGCACATCACGTTCCAGGGCGTTAATCTCACGCGCGAAGCTGGCACGTTCGCGACTGATCTTCTGCTCGGTCGTGTTGAGCGAACTCTGCGCACTTGAGATGCGCTTCTGTAAGTCGGCGTCTACCTGAGCGAACGCTGGGGCGGCTACTGAAAGTATCAGCGTGCTGAACGCTGCTCCCCGAAGGAAGCCAGATGGAGAAAAGCGTTTCATGGTTGTACCGCTCCTTTAGCACTGACGGAGGTAAAAGGTAATGGAACGATGGTGGCGGGAACCTGCTTCTCCGCGACGGCAATGGCGCGCAGGACAGCATCACTGTCGATATCATCGCGGAATCTCCATACCCACTGGCCATCTTCAACAGAACCCGTACCCGTGTAAGTACCATCAGCACTACTGAACCAGGCTTGTGACGCGCCCAGATACACCTGCCGGACCAGGACACTGTCAGTGGCTTCGTCGGGAGTCAGGCGCATGCTGTGAAGCGTTACCCGTTCATTAAATTCCTTCAGGCTGCTTAGACGCGCCAGTTGAAGGCGAAGTTGATTGCTGCTGTCTTCGCCGGCTGCGCTGTCCCAGGTGGATTGTAGCGGCGGTGGCAGCATGGGTTTGAATGCATCGAGGCGGGCAGCTAATGCTGAAATTAACGCTTCAGTTCCAGCCTGTTCGGCTTCCAGTTCAGACTGCTGTTGCAGCAACTCTTCGCGTTTCTGATCAACTTCATCGCCTTTCTGATCCCGTCTTTCGAGCATGTTTGTCAGCTGCTCTTTTTCAGCTCTGAGCAATTCAAGGCGTTGCTCGGCCAGGGGTTTTTCTTCCTGCCAACGAGTGATCAGGCGTGTCGTCTGTTGCTCGGTCTGTAACCACTGTCGCGTCAGATCGTCTATCTGATGCGCGGTGGTATCCGCTGCCAGAGACACTGACGGCGTGAGGCAGATGGCAGATGCTAACAAGACCCGGCAAGGGAAGGAGAACTGCTTTAGAGCGTGAAGAACAGGTCGGTTCACAAAAGCTCCTCAAGTGAGAATGTTTATCAGCTACGAATGTAGATGCGGCGTATTCTGCACCAAAACAAAAACTAATGACAGAGAAAATACAAATGAGAAAGATTTGCAATTACGAATATTTACACTTAGGATGCCGCCCCACTGTCCATGAGACAGCACAGGTTTACACCACTTGACTCAACGTTTTGGGGAAACGAGATCATGAAAAACAACACATTCAAACGAAGTGCACTGGCACTGGCTGTCACTGCAGCCCTGCCAATGGTAGCGAATGCTGCAGAAGAGCCACGCGAACTGCCTGTTACTGAAGCCGCCGCCGCAGAAGAGCAAGGCTATAAGGTCGACAAGGCCTCTTCTCCAAAACTGACTCAGTCAGTGGCTGATACACCTAAAACAATTAACATTATCTCCGGCGACGTGCTGGAAGATCAGGGTGTCACCAGCCTGAACGATGCTTTGCGCAACGTTGCTGGTGTATCTACGTTCGGTGGTGGTGAAGGCGGTGGCGGTGTTATTTCCGCTAACGATAAAGTCACCATCCGCGGTTTCGATGCGCGCTCAAGCATTTATGTTGACGGCATCCGCGATGTCGCTGGCTACAGCCGCGATATGTTCAACTATGAACAGGTTGAAGTGGTAAAAGGTGCGAGTGGCAGCCTTGATGGCCGCTCTACTGGTGGCGGTAGCGTTAACCTCTCAACCAAGCGTGCTCAGCAGGATTCATTTGGTTCTGTGTCTGCGGGTTACAACACATTCGATACCAAGCGTATTTCAGCTGACGTGAACGAACAGTTCTCTGACACCGTTTCCGGCCGCGCTAACCTGCTTTATACCGATGGTGGTGACATCTTCGATAATGGCGAAGAAAACTACCAGACCAAGGCTGCTGCAGGTTCCATTCTGTTCAAGCCAACGGACGCGACAGGTATTACCTTCGACGTGCTGATGATGGAACAGGACAACGTTCCTGTTCTGGGTCTGCCTTTTGTGACCGAAGCCGCTGCTGAAGCAACTGGCCTGGCAGAAGGCCCGATTGATTCTGATGGTTGGGACAAAGTGTATACCGTTAAAGGGCGTGATTACGAAGAAATCAGCACCCGTATGTACACGCTGGTTGTAGACCACCAGGTGGCTGACGGTTTTGCACTGCGCAGCCAGACGCGCATCGGCTCCAATGAAAAAGAATCGGTACTGGGGCGCCCATGGTGGGGTTCTGATGGCGACAACAGCCTGCTGAATGCTACCCGCACCCAGAATATCGATGAGAAAAACGAGCTGTTTGTTACTCAGCTGGACGCGATTTTCAATATCGGTGGTGATGATCTGTCCCAGGACATCGTTGTGGGTGTTGAATACGCCAAAGAGAAAAAAACCTCATACGGCGTTTCAGCAGACTTCACCTACTACGATGCGGCTGGAAACGAACTGGAAAACCCAGCAATTGACCCTGTGAATTACAGTAATGACCTTACCTCCACCGGTGGTCTGACCCGTACAGGTGATGATGCAACAGGTGAAGGCAAAACTCTCGCATTCTATGTTCTGGATACCATCAAAATTGCAGATACTTTCCAGATCGACCTTAACGCGCGTTACGACGATTACGAGCTGACTGGTGATGCATGTAGCCGTCGTAGTGGTTGTACTGAAGGCCTGGATGCTCAGGAAAGCTACTTCAGCTACGGTGCTGCTGTGAGCTACTTCGTTACTCAGAACGGTAACGTTTATCTGGGTTACAGCAATGCGCAGCAGCCTCCGGGTACCGACCTGGCACTGAGCACCAGCGAAGATGCAAACGGAATGGAGCCAGAGTCAGCCAAAACTATCGAACTGGGTACAAAATGGGAACTGTTTGATCAGAACCTGTTGCTGAGCGCAGCGATTTTCCAGACGACAAAAGATGTCGTTGATTCCGAACGTGTCACTGACAGCGAAGGTAATAATGTTACCAACTATTACCTGACCGGTGAGCAGAAAGCGAAAGGCTTTGAACTGGGCGCGGTAGGTCAGATCACTGACAACCTGTCACTGTCCGCCAACTTCGTTAAGCTGGATACTGAAGTTACTCAGGACATCGATGAAGAGTCAGAAGGTAACGGCCTGCAGGGCTCTCCTGATAAAACAGCTAACCTGTGGGTGAGCTACGCCGCACTGGAAGACAAACTGAATGTCGGTGGTGGCCTTAACTACAACTCTGGTGAAACCTTCTGGCGCCGTAACATGGCGTACTACGAAGTTGACGCCTACACCACTGCGTACCTGATGGCGTCTTATCAGGCAACGGAAGATCTGAAGGTGCAGCTGAACGTTGATAATGTCACTGACAAAGAATATGTCACTGACTACAGCGCTAAAGGTCACTTCCTGCCGGGTGCTCCTCGCAGCTTCGCACTGAACGTAAAATACGACTTCTGATTCCGAAAATGTCGTGACAAAAACCGGGCCTTTGTGCCCGGTTTTTTTTATACTTCCGTCCGAATTGTTAATCAGAGTAGCTTGTCATGCTGATCCGGGTTCCTGAATTTATCAGTAAAGAACAGGTCGCCGAGTGTCGTACACTGCTGGAAAATGCAGATTGGGTAAATGGCAGTGTGACTGCCGGTCCTCTGGCGGCCATGGCAAAGAATAACTTGCAGCTTCCGGAAGCCTCACCTGTCGCGCGAAAGCTCGGCGATTTTATTCTCTCTGTCATCGGGCAGTCTCAGGAAGTACTGGCCGCAGGCCTGCCGAACAAAATATACCCGCCCATGTTTAATTGCTATCAGGGTGGCGGCGAGTTTAATTATCACGTTGATAACACGATCCGTCGTGTCGCCGGAACGGCCGTTAAAATCCGCACCGATATCTCGATGACATTGTTCCTCTCGGAGCCTGAAGAATATGAAGGCGGTGAACTGATTATTCAGGATACTTACGGTGAGCAGCGGGTGAAATTTGCCGCCGGTGACATGGTTCTCTACCCCTCAACGAGCCTGCACAGGGTGACTCCTGTCACGGAAGGGCGGCGACTGGCCTCATTCTTCTGGATGCAGAGTCTCGTTCGCAGCGCTGAACAGCGCCGAATGTTATACGACCTTGATAAAAGTATTCAGGCCCTCACCCGGGAAAACCCGAACAATCCTGAGTTGGTTCGTCTCGCCGGGGTTTACCATAATCTGCTCAGGCAGTGGTCTGACACCTGAGCCCTTCATACCTGCCTCGCTGGCTGCCATAAGCAGGCGGGGCTGATATCTCCCAGTGTTTCACACCCACAGAGCGCCATCGTCAGCTCAAGCTCGTCGCGTAACAGGCGAAGGGTGTGGGCAACGCCCATTGCTCCAGCGGTGGCCAGCCCGTACATCACGGGTCGCCCGATCATCACGGCATCAGCACCCAGTGCGATGGCTTTGAATATATCGGTTCCGCGGCGGATACCGCTGTCCACAATCAGTGGGATTTTTTTATCGACCAGCGCAGCGATCGTGGGCAGAACTTCGACAGGAGAGGGCAGCGTATCTAATGTTCTGCCGCCGTGGTTAGAAATAATCAGACCATCAACGCCTTCATCTAATGCGATGCCGACATCAGCAGGATTTATCACGCCCTTAATAATCACCGGCAGGCGTGTCTGTGCCTTCAGCCAACGGACATCTTTCCAGGTCGGAGCCCGACTCATCAGACCCTGAAAAATCATGCTTTCCCCCGCCTGTACCTTACCATTCTGTTCAGGTTGACAGTTCACGGCTCTGACGTTGTCCGGTAACCGGAAGCCGCTGCGCTGTTCACGATTTCTCAGGCCGTTTACCGGAGCATCGACGGTCACGACGATGGCACTATAACCGTGAGCTTCGGCGCGTCTGATTAATGCCAGAGTCTGCTCGTGATCCGCCTGAAAATACAGTTGGAACCATTTGGGGCCTTTCGATATCGAGGCCACGTCTTCGATAGTGCTACTTGCGAGAGTGCTCAACACAAACAGCGCATCCTGAGCCGCCGCTGCGGCAGCACTGGCTAATTCACCATCCGGATGAGCCAGTTTCTGATACGCGACTGGTGCTAACAGAATCGGGTGAGCCAGTGTTTCATTCAGAAGGGTCAGTGACGTTGTGCCGCGGCTGACATCAACCAATGTCCGGTTGAGCAGACAAATGTCCCCGTAAGTCCTCTCATTTCTACGTGCGCTGTATTCGTCCGCGGACGCCCCGGAGATATATGCCCAGGCCTGATCGTTCAGCGCCTCCTGGGCATAGCGTTCGTAGTCACTCAGGCTGGCGATGTCGCCGGGAATAGTCGTTGCCTGCATCTGTCTGCTCTGGTTGTGGTCTTCAGCAGGGATTGTACGTTCGTATCCGGTTAATGCATAGAATTGTAATAGTGCAAATAATAATTAGTCGCATTAATGTTAGTCTGTTAGTATCTGGACCGCATTTTCAGGCGCACGGGGCGCCATAAGTTATTCAGTGACAGGGCTCTCATGAAGTTGACTTCCATGCTGGGAACGGTGCGTCAGTGGCACTGGATCAGCTCGGCGGTGTGCCTCGTAGGCATGATCTTATTTGCGTTTACCGGCATTACATTGAACCACGCGGCGGACATACCGGCAGAGCCAGTACGTAACACGATCGAAGACGATGTCTCTCCCGGAATACTCAGCGTGTTAGAAGGGCGAAGCGAGGGGGCGCTGCCACTTGCGGTCAGGCGTTGGCTGGCAGATCAGCACGGTATTCTGGCCCCCGACAGCGAGGCCGAGTGGGACGGCGCAGAAATCTATCTGGGAATGCCAAAACCCGGAGGCGATGCCTGGCTCAGCATCGATCTTGAAAGTGGCAGCTTTATTTATGAAAACACCGATCGCGGGATAATTTCTTATCTGAACGACCTGCATAAGGGGCGCAATACAAACGCTGCATGGTCGTGGTTTATCGATATTTTTTCGGTGTTGTGTCTGGTTTTTTCGTTGAGTGGTCTCTGGCTGCTTGCACGTTATGCGAAGCAGCGTCCGGGTACCTGGCCTCTGGTCACCCTGGGCGTTGTCGCTCCTCTCATCTTACTTGTTCTGGCTGCGCATTAAGGAGACGCCAATGAAATTTTATAAAACCGGACTCATGATGGCTGTACTTGCCACATGTGCGCAGGTTAACGCTGCAGATCTGAAAGTATCTGTTGAAATTCCTGAGCTGGAGGTTGCCGAGTATCACAAGCCTTATGTTGCTGTCTGGATCGAAGACAGCAGCAATAAAGTCGTGAGTAACCTGGCCGTCTGGTACGACGTAGACATGCGTAATGGTGGCGGTGAAAAGTGGCTTAAAGACATGCGTCAGTGGTGGCGTCGAGCAGGGCGCGCCATGGAAATGCCAGTCGATGGTGTCAGTGGTGCTACTTACGGACCCGGTTCCTACGACATGGAATTTACTGCAGGTAAAGCGCCGCTCTCTGAACTTCAGCCCGGAAAATACCGCCTACGTGTAGAAGCCGCCCGCGAGGTAGGCGGACGTGAGTTGATTAATGTGCCTTTTAACTGGCCACAGAATAATCCAGTGACCTTTAAAAAGCAGGGTAGCTCTGAACTGGGCACCATTGAACTGACCATCAAACCATAAGGAAAACCAGATGAAAAAGAATCTATTCAAGCCCCTGGTAATGGGTGCATTACTCGTCGGAACTCTGTCGGTTGAAGCGCACCGTGCCTGGGTGGTTCCTCAGGAGACTCAGCTGGCCGGTGAAGGACGCTGGGTGGCTTTCGATGCGGCAGTATCAAACGATATTTTTGTCGCTAATCACGCTGCCGGTCGTTTTGATGATCTGGTTGTCCTTAAGCCTGACGGTAACACTGGAAAAATCGACAATCTGCATAAAGGTAAAAACCGGACTGTGTTTGACGTAGAGCTGGATAAAGAGGGGACATATAAGATTTTTGTCGCCAGCACCGGCCTGCGCGCAATGTGGGAAGAAGATGGTAAGCGTCGTATGTATCCAGGGCGTGGCGAACAGTACACGGCTGAGGGATTCGCTGAGAACGTTCCGGCAAAGGCAGACAAACTGAGTGTTATTCAGGCGTCCCGTCGTATGGAAACCTTCGTTACGCTGGGAGCAACAACTGACGGTACGCTCAAACCTACCGGCGAAGGTCTGGAAATGGTGCCGGTGACACACCCGAATGACTTGTATGCAGGCGAGAAAGCGACCTTCAGGTTCCTGATCGACGGTAAGCCCGCTAAGGGCGCCGAGTTGACCGCTATCCGTGAAGGTACCCGTTACCGTAACAGCCAGGATGAGATCACGGCCGTCGCCGATAAAAAAGGTGACGTCAGTATCAGCTGGAACGGTGCCGGTCGCTACTTCGTTGAAGTGGAATATCAGGACGATAAAGCCAGGAAACCGGCAACTGAGCGTCGTGGCACTTACATCACAGTGCTCGAGGTTCTTCCGGACTGAGTTATGCTGAGTGCTGTTCCATATTTCCAGACCGGGTTACTGATACTGGTCTGGATTCTCTTTTCGCTGTGGAGTTACCGCGGTGTCATAGCGCGCTTCAGCGAGGCCCGGAAGCACTCAGATTCTGATCTAATTGTGGCCTACGCCAGCGAGAGCGGTTCTGCAGAAGCGCTCTCGACCCAACTTGCTGATTGTCTGCGAGCCCAGGGCGCCAGCGTTCAGCACCTTTCTCTGAATCAGGTGACGCCTGACCGGCTCCGGAGCCTGAAAACACTACTGATTATTGCCAGTACCTATGGTGAAGGGGATGCTCCTGACAACGGGCGCTTTTTTATTCCCGCACTGAAAAAAGCCGCAGGCCAGTTTCCGAGACTGAAGTTTTCTGTACTGGGGCTCGGCGATACGAATTATGAGCATTTCTGCGGATTTGCTGATGCCATTAATTCCAGCCTGCTGGATGCTGCTGCCAGCACTCTGGCGCCGTTAGTGGCTGTAGACCGGAACGACCCGGAGGCCATCGCCTCATGGTTCTGGCAGTTGGATGAGCTGGGCATGATTGATTATGGCGGTCTTCATCAAACGGACAAGGTGTCGCCTGACGGGCAGAATCATCTGTACGAGCTGACCCTCAGTGAGCGTCGGTATTTAAATCGCGGCAGTCCGGGAGCACCGTTATACGAGATACAGTTTGCCGTGCAGGAGCCCCTCGACTGGAACGCCGGTGATATTGTCCAGCTGCACCTGAACGGACAGGTACGTGAATACAGTATTGCGAGTGTTCCGCAGGAAGGCGCGCTCAGATTACTGGTTCGTGAACAGAAGCATCCAGACGGCCGTCTGGGACTGGGGTCGGGCTGGTTATGCCGGCTGGCAGAGCTGGGCTCGGTGTCTTCATTATCGTTGCGCAGTAATCCTTCGTTTCATTGTCCTGCTTCGACCGGGAAGTTAATTCTGATTGGCAATGGCTCTGGTCTGGCGGGCCTGCGCGCGCATCTTAAAGCCCGTGAACTGACTGGTAAACACGACAACTGGCTGATTTTTGGAGAACGTTCTCCGGAGACCGACCGGCACTGGGACGACGAGCTGTTACGTTGGTACGAATCAGGTCATCTGGCTTATCTCGACAGAAGCTTCTCGCGCGCGGGCGACGACGACCTGAATGACCTCGGAGGCTCGGCCAGCTGCGGGTATGTTCAGGATGTTGTGATGGTCAGAAATGAGCGTCTTATGCGTTGGATCCGCGAAGGGGCAACAATTATGGTGTGCGGTAGCCGCAACGGCATGGCTCAGGATGTAGATCACCTGCTTTGCAGACTCTTCGGTGAAGAAGCGGTGACAGAACTGACGGCAGCAGGTCGCTACCGTCGGGATGTGTATTGAGTGAAGTCTGTTAAGCGGCGGGGCCCAGCGTTTCAGAACGCGTGACCTGGTTTCTGCCGTTTTCTTTCGATTGATAAAGGCAGGCATCCGCGACACCCAGCAGTTTTTCCTGCTGTCCGGGGTAAGTTGGAATCTCGGCGGCAACACCGATACTTACCGTCATGATCTTTTCGTGCTCCCCCTGAGTCACTTTTGACTGAGCAAAGGCCTTGCGCAGCACTTCGCCCACCTGAGCTGCACGCTCTTCTGTGGTCTTTGGTAAGACAACCACAAATTCTTCACCGCCGTACCGTGCGGCAAACGCGCCCGGCATGGTCACCACCTTGCGGATCAGCTGCGCTGCGCGGACGAGACAGAGGTCACCAAAGGCATGGCCATGCTCATCGTTGAGCTTCTTGAAGAAGTCGATATCGACCATCATGACACTGATCGGGTGCTGATCTTTGTAGGACTGCTCGTAATGGTCGCGGAAAACCTGATCAAAATAGCGCCGGTTAAACAGCTTGGTCAGACCATCGGTGACGCTCAGTTCTTCCAGGCGACGGTTAGCTTTTTCGAGGGCGGCGGTGCGCTCTTTAACTTTGTTATCCAGTTCTTTATTCATGGCCATCTGCATGTCCAGCAGCTTGGTCTGCGAATTCACCCGCAGCTCGCGCTCCTGGTTCATTTTGTCGGCAAAGGCGATCGACAGCAGAGACAGTTCAGCAATAAAGCCGATCGCGAATGCCTGATTCCCGAGTTCAGTACTCGGAATCCGTCCGGTCGTATCCAGCAGGTACCAGGCAATGAATACCAGATGCACGAACCACGCGATGGTAAAGAGGCGCGCTGATTTCATGCCCAGCACCCAACCTTTGATACCGACATAGAGACCGCAGGCGACACCGATCAGCGCGATACTGTACGCCATCGAAATAATGAGGCTGTACGGCACGGTAAAGCTGGCAATACTCATCACCGTGAGGACAAACAGCATCAGATAGGCGACACCCCGGTCCATGGCTGATCCGAATTTCTGCAGATCAACGAAGTTGAGTACGAAGGCAATGGCGGTGACCTGCACAAAGGGAGACAGGAAGGCGATCACCTGATTGTTCACTCCCGGATAATCGCTCCAGAAATACTGTTCCCCAAATCCGAACATGGCCATCTGCATAAACCCAGCGGTGGCCAGATAGATGACGTAAAGCAGGTACGAAGTCTCACGCAGTGACAGGTACAGGAAGCTGTTGTAGATCATCATAATCATGATGATGCCGAGAAACGCACCCGCCCACAGGTAGAGAAGTTTCTCTTCTTCTGCGGCATCCGTGTACGTCAGCAGATCCAGCGGTATGACCAGCGGCCCTTCGGTGGCGATACGCAGATAGATTTCCTGCTCTTCCGCAGTGGCAGCATCGAGGGGGAACCAAGGCGTACGTTGAGGAATCGGACGCACATTGAACGGGCGCAGGTCGCCGGCTTCGAAGTGGCGCAGCAGACGACCGTGCTCAAAGAGGTAGAGATCCACGTAATCATGATGTGGATAATTCAGGCGGATCAGCGGCTGTGTGAACGCAGAACTGACGCCGCTGATACGCACCCGTGCCCAGATAGGGCGATCAATCTGACCGAAGTTACTGTTTATGGTGTCGCGGCGTTGCCAGTCGGATTCCGGCCGGACGAGGATCTGCTCCAGAGTTTCTCCCGGGCGTTCGTGAACGAACTCCAGCAGGGGCAGCAGGCTGACTTTTTCACTACTGAAGTGAGCCGTCTCAATGGCTTTGGCGTGCTGGGCCAGCAATGCCATCAGCAGCAGGCAGCAGGACAGAAAGGCCTGACGGATATGCACAGAGAGTGCGGGGGTGGGAAAACTATCCCCGTGAATTCGTTTTGGAACCGTCATCCTGGGACCTGAAACTCCAGTGAAATGAGTACTTTAAACCTAGTTCAGAATGGTCATCTGTCAAAGCGTCAGGCACTGCTTTCCATCAGAAATGCGACCTGGTTCCGACCATTGCGCTTCGCGCGATAAAGCAGTGAATCTGCGGCCTGAAGCAGCTTCTCCCAGGCGTCGCTGTCGACGGGTGAGTTGACTGTCAGACCGATGCTCACAGTCATTCTGCGCGACATACCGTAAGCACTCACTTCGTGGGCAGCAAAGGCCTGTCTCAGAGACTCCGCCAGAGCCTGGGCTTCACGAGCATCCGCCCCGGGTAGAATCACCACGAACTCTTCGCCGCCATAGCGGGCGCAGATGGCATTGTGATTTTCGGTCACTTCGTGAATAAGGCGCCCTGCGTCTACCAGACAGGCGTCACCGAAGCGGTGGCCATATTCGTCGTTAAGCAGCTTAAAGTGATCGATGTCGATCATAAGGACCGCCAGGGGGCTGCCGGTGCGGCAGGCGTCGAAGTAGGCCTCTGCATAGCACTCGTCGAAGCGGCGGCGGTTCAGTAATCCGGTCAGTCCATCTGTGGTGCTCAGAATCTCCAGGCGCTGGTTGGCTTCTTCCAGCTCGCGGGTACGTTTACGGACCTGCTCTTCCAGTTCAGCATTCATGGCGATCTGCACGTCCATCAGCTGCGACTGACTGCTCAGGCGCAATTCTTTCTCCTGGTTCACCTTATCTGCAAAAGCGATAGAGAGCAGCGCAAGCTCCAGCACCGAGCCTATGGCCAGTGCATATCCACCCAGATCGGATGCGGGAATGAGACTTGCCAGCTCGGCCAGGAACCAGGAGATAAAGAACAGATATACAAACCAGGCCAGCACAAACAGCCGCGCGGCCTTTTCGCCCAGCCACCAACCTTTGATCCCGATATAGATTCCGGCCAGCACACTCAGAAAACCGGTCACGTTAACGACCGCGAGAAAGCTGGCGTAATCCATGACAGGGGCGCCAGCCACCAGAAGCCAGGAGTACAGCAGCAGCACTGTTCCTGTGACCCGCTCAAAGCGGGGGAAGCGCTCATAGAGTCCAATGAAACTGATGACAAATCCGACGGCCGAGGCCTGCATCAGAGCGGTGGAGAGGGCAACCGCCAGATTGTTATTGATTGGTTCACCGTCGGGCCACAGATACTGAAAACCAATGCCCTGCAAGGTGACCTGCTGAAGAAATACCGTAGCGATATAGAACAGATAATAGGCGTACGTGGTGTCGCGCAGCGACAGAAAAATGAACAGGTTGTAGGCCAGCATGATACCGAGAATGCCGAAATAGACCCCCAGCCACATCACCACAGAACGTTCCTGGGCGACAGCGGTTTTGCCGGTCACCAGTGAAAACGGGATCAGCAGAGGGCCTTCTGTGCGGATACGCAGATAAATGGTGGCGTCAGCGGAATGCTGGATCGACTCAAGTGGGAACAGGAAAATCCGCTCGGGCAGGGGGCGTGTAGTGAAAGGCGTCTGATCGCCGGTGTGAAAACTTTCGATTAATTCACCGTCCGAGACGAGGTAAAGATCGACGTAATCATAATGTGGGTAGTCCAGCTTCAGCAGAAAATCATCGCTGAGCAGGTCACTGCCTCTGACCGACTGCCGGAACCAGACCAGGTTATGATCGCGCCCCAGGCTCCGGCTTTCTTCCGGGGTCGGCTGCCACAGGCTGTCTGGGGTATGCATGATGCTGTGCAGATCAACCGCTTCAAGGCTCTTCAGATATTCAGCTTTACCCCCGAGGGATACAGCTCCGTCAATCTCTGAAAGTTTGAGTGGTGCGGCCTGTAGGGTAAAAGACAACAGCAGGGCGGCAACCACAAACAAGGTAGTGAAAAGATGCTGGCGGGTGGCTGCGGTTGTTATTTTTATCACTCAGTGATCTGCCTGCCTTAAATTAGATGACCCACGCCTTTGTGGGAGTGTCCAACATACGATAATGCCGACAGAAATAATCTAGCTGAAACGATCAGATATCGTGGTTAAACAGATCACACTGCTGTAACACAATGTGAAGCTTTACGTGATATTGACGGGATGAAAAAGAAAAGCCCGGCACAGGCCGGGCGTTTCAGAGAGGCGTCAGAAAAGCGCTTAAGCAAAGAACGAAAGAAAAGGGCGATCAGATTCCTGCACGAGTTACATCATCACCTGGCCGAGCATTCTCACACCGGTAACCAGTAACACAACGGCAAACACCTTCTTCAGTCTGGCCGCATCGAGTGTCGCGGCAAGCCTGGCTCCTACGGGGGCGAACAGCACGGTCAATGGCACAATACAGATAAAACCAGCGAGATTGATCAGTCCGAGGGTTGAGATGGGCGCGTCCGCAGGCGTGGTGCCGACCGTGAGCATCACCAACGCGCCGGGCAGAGCGATCATCAGGCCGATCGCCGCAGCGGTGCCGACGGCTTTGTGGGCAGGATAATTACAGAGCGTCAGTAACGGCACAGAAAGCGTGCCGCCTCCAATTCCCACCATCGCACTGAAAAAACCTACAGAGGTTGCCATTGTGGCCTGACCGGCGGGCCCGGGTAAGTGCGGAAACAGACCGGGCTTTCCTGCTCTGAACAGCATATTCAGAGCGGCCAGCGTAGCAATAACCCCAAACAGTACCGTCAGCCAGTGACCATCGATCCGGGTCACGAGCCAGCTGGCGACCAGAACACCGGCGAGAATAAAAAGCCCCCAGCGCTTTAACAGCCCGATATCCACATTACCCAGCCGATGGTGCGTGCGTATAGAACTCAGCGAGGTTGGGACTATGGTGGCCAGAGACGTCGCTGTGGCGATCACCATGGCAGACTCAGGAGATACCCCGAACCCCTGAAACAGAAAGTACAGGACAGGCACAATCACAATGCCACCGCCCACACCCAATAACCCGGCAAGGATGCCCGCGACGACCCCTGTGATGGCTAATGCCAGAATGGTCAGGAGGTGATCGGAAAATAACTCAGTCATGCTCATTTCTTACGGGCCCATTCGTTGCGGACTATCTCTGCGCCTGCCGCCAGGGCTTTCAGTTTCTGCCGCGCGACGTCCCGGGAAAGAGGGGCCATGCCGCAGTTGGTGCAGGGATAAATTTTATCGGCATCGGCGTACTTGAGTGCCTCGCGTAGGGTGGCCGCAACTTCTTCGGGCGTTTCTATCACATCCGTTGCCACATCAATGGCACCGACCATGATTTTCTTTCCTTTCAGCAGTGCCAGGACCTCCATCGGAACTCGACCGTTATGGCATTCGAGCGAGATGATGTCGATGCTCGATTTCTGGATGGCCGGAAAGGTTTTTTCGTAATGACGCCACTCTTCGCCAAGAGACAGTTTCCAGTCTGTGTTCGCCTTAATGCCATAGCCATAGCAGATGTGCACTGCGGTTTCACACTGCAGTCCCTGTGTCGCCCTTTCCAGAGCTTCAATCCCCCAGTCATTCACGTCATCCAGAAAAACGTTAAATGCGGGCTCGTCAAACTGAATAATGTTCACACCGGCTGCTTCGAGTTCTTTTGCTTCTTCATTCAGTGCTTTTGCGAACTCAAAGGCTAGGGTTTTTCTGTCCCGGTAATAATCGTCATACAGGGTATCGACCATGGTCATCGGGCCCGGCAATGCCCATTTAATGGGCTGATCAGTCTGGGAACGGAGAAACTTTGCATCCTCAACAAAGACAGGTTTCTGGCGACTTACCGGACCAATAATTCCAGGCACACTGGCGTCATAGCGATTGCGGATCCGCACCGTTTTTTTATTTTCAAAATCAACTCCACTGAGATTCTCAATAAAAGTTGTCACAAAATGTTGGCGGGTCTGCTCGCCGTCGCTGAGAATATCCACGCCCGCTGACTGTTGCTCCTGGAGTGAGATACGCAGCGCATCCTGTTTACCCGATGTGAGTCCATCACCTTCCAGTTTCCAGGGTGACCAGAGTGTCTCAGGTTCCGCCAGCCACACAGGTTTTGGCAGGCTGCCTGCGGTTGAGGTAGGAAATAATGTTTTCATGTTCAGCTCTACTTCAATAATGTCACGGGGATCAGGCAAAATCTGCTGACCACTTTGCGAGAATTTCCTGGTACGGTTTGATGAAATGTTCTTCTGCAAATTTGCCTTGCCGGATGGCCAGCTGGCTACGCTCAACCCGATCGTAGACAACCTGAGTCAGTGAGTGATCGGTGTGCTTGAGATCCGGCTGGTACTCGTACCCGGCCACGGAATTGGCGTTGTAAATTTCAGGTCGGTAGATTTTCTGAAACGTTTCCATCGTGCTGATGGTGCTGATCAATTCCAGATTGGTGTAATCCGTCAGCAAGTCTCCGAAGAAATAAAACGCCAGCGGAGCGACGCTGTTCTGCGGCATAAAATAACGTACGTCGAAGCCCATCTTGCGGAAGTACTGCTCGGTCAGTGACGTCTCATTCGGAGTGTATTCAACGCCAAGGACAGGATGTTGATTCTCAGTACGGTGATAGATTTTATTGTCAGAAACGCTCAGGCAGATGACCGGTGGTTTACTGAAGTTCTCTTTGTAGGTACGGGAGTTAAGAAAATCTTTGAACAGTTTCCCGTGCAGCTCACCAAACCCTTCCGGAATACTGAATTGTGCCTGGCCGGCATTGTATTCGCGCAGTAACACACTGAAGTCATAGTCGCGCACGTACGATGAAAAATTGTTACCTACGATTCCTTCGATGCGTTTGTCTGTTTTCCGGTCAAGGATATTCGTCTTGAGAATTTCGATGGAAGGAAAGCTCTGGCCCTTACCCTCGATATCCATATCGACTGAGATAATTTCCAGCTCCAGCGCATAGCGATCCCCACGAGAGTTGTCCCAGTGCGCGAGTGCGTTGAAGCGACGGTCAATCATACGCAGAGCATTGCGCAGATTCTCCTGGCGGTGGTCACCACGTGCCAGGTTAGCGAAATTTGTGGTGATGCGGGTACTGTCTGACGGTTGATAATCTTCGTCAAAAATTACGCGTTTAATGGCGTATGAAAATACGTTACTCATCTGCCTGGCCTCCCATAGAAAACGTAGGTTGCGACTCCGCCAGTGGTCGTTGGTATGGGCGACCACTCAGCAGCTGTCATGTCTGGGAGCTATTTGTACCGTCAGTCAGGTATGAATAAAATTGATATTATCTAATTGATGTATGAGAAAAGTTAATCTTATGCCGGCGGCTGGTAGCTGCGGGCAAGCTCAATAAAGGCGTTCAGATAGCCCATATGCTCCTCACCCTCACGGGTGCCGAGATAGATCTGCTTGGCGATGCCTTGCTCACCAAGACGCACCACGTCGAGTGGCAGTTTCTGGCAATACTCCTCCGCCAGCCAGCGGGGAAGGGCAGCCACGCCTCGCTGACAAGCCACCATCTGCAGCATGATCTCAGTGGTTTCACTGGTTTTATGCTGTTTCGGCACCACCGCGGCAGGCGTCAGAAACTGGGAGTAGATATCCAGACGGTCCGGTGCCACCGGGTAGGTCAGCAGCACCTGATCGCGCAGATCTTCAGGCAGTGCATACGGTTGAGTAGTCAGTGCATGACCACGAGGGACGACCAGCACCTGCTCATAGTCAAACACCGGCGTAAAGCTCAGGTTGCTTTTGTAGAATGGGTCGGGCGTCACCAGCAGATCGATTTCATAATCCAGCAGGGCTCCGACGCCGCCGAACTGAAACTTCTGTTTTACATCCACATCGACGTCAGGCCAGCTGTCCAGAAACGGTGCCACCACCTTCAGTAGCCATTGATAGCAGGGGTGGCACTCCATCCCAATGCGCAGTGTACCCCGCTCGCCCTGCGCCATCTGCTTGAGCTTGTCTTCGGCATGAAACAGGAGTGGCAACACGCGGTTGGCGATATTCAGCAGATATCTTCCGGCCTGAGTCAGGCGAAGGCTCCTGCCTTCACGCAGCCAGACCGGGGTGCCCAGATTATCTTCAAGCTTACGTATCGTATGACTCAGGGCAGACTGAGTCACACAAAGCTCCTTCGCCGCTGCGGTCAGAGATCCGTGTTGTTCAACGGCCTGAATAATCTTCAGGTGAGTTCGTTCGATCATGGTTTACCCAAGGGTAGGATGAGAAAAATTAATTGATTGGTGAAAATATACCATTTTTGTTCATTTCAGAAGTTGCTTAGGCTTATCCCGTTCCTGAAACAGAAATAAGAGAAGGGTCTGCCTATGTGTCAGTTGGTACCGCCGATAGAAAATCCATGTCGTGTTGTGGCCGTCAGCCCGTTGACCCGAAGTACGTTCCTGATTGAACTGGAAGCTCGCGATGCACCAGAGTACCGGCCTGGTCAGTACCTGCAGATGAGAGTCGAAGTACATGGGCAAACACATACTCTGTTTTATTCGATTGCCAATCGTCCTGACACGCGGAACCCCAACCGACTGGAGCTGATTATCCAGTGCGCCAGTAACTTCAGTCGGGCACTGCTGGAGCGTCTGAATGAGCTTTGTCTGAATGGTCGCCCTCTGTCAGTGACCTTACCACTGGGGCAGGCATTTCTGCAGACTGATCTCAAGCAGCCACATTTGCTGGTGGCCTCAGGGTCGGGCATCTCTAAAATCCGCTGCATCGCCGCAGAAATACTGAGCAGGCATCCGAAGGCTGACGTCCGGGTGTATTGGTCGAACAGGGACTCTGAAGATTTTTACCTGCTCGAAGAATTCAGCCGCTGGCAACAGGACCACAGAAATTTCAGATTCACCCCAGTTCTTGAATCTCCCGCAACGCACTGGTCGGGGCGCACGGGGTATTTGTCCGACGTCATAAAAGCAGATCATGTGTCACTGCATCAGACCTACGGCTATCTGTGTGGATCGCCGCAGATGGTATATGGGACGCTGGATCAGTTAGCAGTCATTGGATTGCAGGAAAGTCAGTGCTACTCGGATGTATTCGAATTTTCGCCCAGGGTGGAGGAAGAGAGCGTGGCGGTTTGATGGTGAATGGTTGAGGGGGCTGGTGGGGATTCCCACTATAGATACTGGTTTGTTGTATCAGCGGCTTCGTGGTCGTTGGTTCTAGCCGGATCTGTTTGGTGTAAAGGGATGGCGGAGCGGGGTGCAGAGTAAGATCATTGTGGCGGGATTGTACTCGGCACATCCATGTGCCTCGCCCTTCGGGCAGCGGAGCTGTGCAAAATGGCTATCCTGCCGTTTTGTGACAAAAATATCGGGAATATTTTTGCACGAGCGAAGCGAGCCTTTGGTGAAAGCCAGGGATGGCTGTCATAGCTCCGGAACTATGATCGGTTCAGAATCATGATCGTCAGACAAATAAAAAGGCCCGGCTGGAGACAGAGGCGGGATTGTACTCTGGGCCATCCATGGCCCAGCCCCTTCGGGCGCCTGCGGCGGTACTGACTGCTCCCGGCAATCAGAAGAACCCGGGACTGTGATGAGTTCAGAATCGTGATCTTCAGACAAATAAAAAGGCCCCACCTGAAAAACAGGTGAGGCCTTTTTATTTGTTTGGTGGAGATGGCGGGATTTGAACCCGCGTCCGCCAATCCTCCACTAGAGGATCTACATGCTTAGTCTTCTCTATTAATTTAGTTCGTCACGGGCCGAGAGACAGGCCGTTCGGAACGAGCTGGTTTAAGTTTAGTCGTTTGGCTCCCAGCTAAGCCTCCGGACGATCCTGTAGGGCTGCGCCCTCGTCCCCCGGTTACAGGAACCCGGGTTCAGAGGTAGGCGGGGCTATTAAGCCGCCAGTGCGTATGATTCGTCGTTTGCGAATATAAATTGTATGGCGGGGATTTACGAGATCGTCATACCCTCTCGGCATGCACCTGTAGCTTTGTAATCAACGTCGAATCCAGATCATCCCCGAATTCTGGTTGCTCTCAGCCAGGAGCCAGGTCATTTCTGACCCATGTTCCTTAAATGGGGTCGGCTAGTGGAAGTTCAACCCCGGAACACGTTTCAATCTAACACAACGCGGCCTTTCTGTCAGCGTACGTTGTGCTTCATGATTCTTTCTTTCTGCTTGGCCCAGTCGCGATCTTTGGCGCTGTTGCGCTTATCGTGAGACTGTTTACCTTTCGCCAGGGCGATTTCGGCTTTGACGTACGGGCCTTTCCAATACAGTGCGGTACATACGCAGGTGTAACCCTTTGCCTGTACTTTCTGCATGTAGCGTTCGATCTCGCGCTTGTGCAGCAGCAGCTTGCGCTCACGGCGCGGTGCGGCAACTACATGAGTCGAAGCCTGATGCAGTGGGGTAATCAGTGCGCCGTGCAGCCACGCTTCGCCGCGGTGGAATTCAATAAAGGAATCCAGCAGCTGTACTTTGCCTTGTCTCAGGGATTTTACTTCCCAGCCCAGCAGCTCTAGTCCTGCCTCGGTTTTGTCCTCGAGGAAGTAGTCGTGCCTGGCCTTTTTATTGAGGGCGATCGTGGAGGAGCTTTGTTTAGCTTTTTTCTTTGCATTCATGCCGGTGAGTATAACTGACACTTTGTCGAAAAGGCACTAGCCAGGGCAGCCCTTGGCCGGTGCTGTGCTTGAGGCCGGAGTGGAAATCTCCGACAATACCCGCAGATTTGAGAAGGAATAAGCCAATGAGCTCTGAAAAGCGCGGGATGCACGGCATCTGGGCAAGCCGCTGGACGTTTGTTCTGGCGGCGGTTGGGTCCGCTGTCGGTTTAGGAAACATCTGGAAGTTCCCCTACATTACAGGTGAATACGGCGGTGGTGCGTTTGTGCTTGTGTACCTGCTGTGTATTTTCAGTGTGGGTATTCCGGTCATGATGGCTGAGGTTCTGCTGGGGCGAAAAGCCCGGATGAGCCCCATCAATACCATGCATCAGCTGACCCGAACCTATAAGGCCCCTAAGTTCTTTGCTGGTATCGGCTGGATCGGTGCGGTCGCCGGCTTCTTTATACTTTCCTTTTATAGCGTCATCGCGGGCTGGACAGTCTATTACTCTCTCGAAATGATGACGGGATATTTTGTTGGTATCGAGGCGGAACAGGCGGGAGAGACGTTCGGTGCACTGCTTTCTGACCCTTGGGTGCTGATGGTTTTCCATTCGATCTTTATGATTCTGGTGGGGGCTGTGATTGCCCGTGGTGTCCATCGGGGCCTTGAAAGCTCGCTGAGAATGCTGATGCCAGCGCTCTTTGTCATGCTCCTTATATTGCTTGGTTACAGCCTGACGCTTCCCGGGTTTGCTCAGGGGTTCGACTTCCTTTTCCATTTCGAGCCGGAGAAGCTCGGCACCGAAGCCATTCTTGTTGCTCTGGGGCATTCGTTCTTCACACTCTCGCTGGGTATGGGCGCGATCATGGCGTATGGCGCTTATATGCCTGCCGACTCGCCTCTGGGTAAGACGATTGTCACCGTTGGCGTGATGGACACTCTCGTTGCGCTGGCGGCGGGGCTGGTGATATTTCCGATTGTGTTCTCGAATGGTCTGGAGCCAGGTGCCGGACCAGGTCTTATGTTCCAGACCTTGCCGATTGCTTTTGGCAGCCTTCCGGGCGGTGTGTTTATTGGCACCATCTTTTTTGTTCTGGTGTTGATTGCCGCCTGGAGTTCAGCCATTTCCCTCGCTGAACCCGCTGTCGCCTGGGCGGTTGAGAAGGGCTTCAGCCGTGTCCGGGCAACCGTATTTGTCTGTCTGCTGGCCTGGGTGCTGGGGCTGGGTACGGTGCTTTCGTTCAATCACTGGTCGGATAAGCAGTTTTTCGTCTCGGTGACTGGGTCAAGTGAAACCTCTGAGCAGGTATACGAAGACTTCCTGCTGTATGCCGATGTAGCTGAGCTGAAAACCGATCTCGGAGAAACGGGTGGTTTGCAGTACAATGTCGCAGGCAAGACCTTCTTTGATGTACTCGACTTTCTGACGACCAACATCATGCTGCCACTAGGGGGCGTTTTGATTTCCCTGTTTGTCGGTTGGTTTATGACCCGCAGAGCCGTGGCTGACGAAGCCCGTTTCCGTAATCCGCAATTGTTCCGGACATGGCGGTTTATGATCAGGGTGGTGTCGCCACTGGCGGTATTATTCGTGTTTTATCAGGGGCTGTCCTGAGCCTCTGAATCAGGTACAAGAATGACCCAGATAACCCGCAGTGCATTGGTAATGTACTCCGCAGAACAGATGTTTGATCTGGTAAACGATGTACGTCGTTATCCGGAGTTTCTGCAAGGCTGTCAGGCCACCCGTGTTGTGGATGAAAGCGACACCTTTATAGAGGCTGAGCTGACACTCGCAAAAGCAGGCTTTCAGCAGAGTTTCACAACCCGCAATGCTCTGGAGCGTCCGCAGCGGATGGAAATCCGTCTGGTCGAAGGTCCTTTCAGCAGATTCAGTGGCGTCTGGCTATTTCAGCCATTGTCCGATTCGGCCTGCAAGGTAACGCTCGAATTAGAATTTGATATGGCTAACCGGATAGCAGGGGCCGCGATGGGCGCTCTCTTTAAACAGGTGGCCGGCATGATGGTAGACGCATTCGTTAAACGCGCGAAAGAGATATATGGCTGAGAAAATTGCAGTAGAGGTGGCGTATGCGTTGCCTCAGAAACAGAAGATTTTCAAACTTCAGGTCGAGCAGGGCACAACCATGCTTGAAGCGGTAAAGCTGTCCGGAGTCACAGGTGAGTTTCCTGAACTCAATCTGGAAGAAGCCAAATACGGCATTTTCGGTAAAGCGGTGCGCACACCGGATACCGAAGTACTGCGCGAAGGAGATCGGGTAGAGATTTATCGCCCGCTGATCATCGATCCTAAGCAGGCCCGGGCGAACCGCGCTGCGAAAGCGGCCGCCAAAGAAGGTAACTAACCTTCTGGTTTACTCGCTGGGGAGCAGACTGACGGGTTTTTCTTCTTCCGGGATGTCTTTGCTCTGATCATCTTCAGAGAACTCGTCATCCGGCACCGAACCTGTGTAGTGGCTGTACAGGCCCTGAGCATCAAAGTGCAGGGTGACGTGATAGCGTTTAACGATCTCGTCGCGTTTCTCCAGCGTGTAGAGATATTCCCACTCCTGTTCTGAGAACGGGTTGCGGGCGACGGGGTTACCCATCAGATAGATGACCTGGCGGTCGGTCATTCCGGGTTTGAGCTCGGCCAGCATGTCCTGAGTGACGATATTGCCCTGCTGGACATTGAGTTTATAGACACCAGGGAAAGTACATCCAGAAAGGGTTGCAAAACCCAGTAAACCGGTCAGAATTAGAGCTCGCATAGTCAGGGTCAAATCCGGGCAATAGTTACATCGATGGGGCAGGATCATACCTGATCTACCTGTCCGCTGTGAAATGATAGAGGAAAACCATGTCCGATCAGAACGTGGAACTGCGTAAAGCGGGTCTCAAAGTTACGCTGCCACGCGTGAAAATTCTCAGCATCCTGGAAGCTGATCCGGATGCACACCTCAGTGCTGAAGACGTTTATAAAGCACTGATTGAAGCCGGTGAAGATGTTGGTCTGGCGACCGTATACCGTGTACTGACTCAGTTTGAGACTGCGGGTCTGGTCTGTCGTCATAACTTTGATGGTGGTCACTCAGTATTTGAACTTGCCCGTGGCGAGCATCATGATCACATGGTGAACGTAGACACAGGCGAGGTGATTGAGTTCACCAATGAAGAGATTGAACGCCTGCAGCATGAAATTGCTGAAAGCCACGGTTTTGATCTGGTCGAGCACAACCTGGTGCTTTACGTACGCAAGAAGAAGTAACGACTTTGCGTGTCTGATGAATAAGGCAGCCAGTGGCTGCCTTATTTGTTTCCGGCGAGCGCTAACATTTCTTCGGCATGGGCCAGTGTCTGAGACGTGATTTCTACACCACCAAGCATGCGCGCCAGCTCTTCCTGGCGCTGTTTATCCTGCAGTTCGCGAATCCGAGTATGCGTTGCGGTATCGCCACTGACTTTGCTGACCTGATAGTGCTGGTGTGCCTGGGCTGCAACCTGCGGCTGGTGAGTCACACACATGATCTGCGTATGTTCTCCCAGACTTCTCATCAGGCGCCCGACGCGCTCTGCCGTTCCGCCACCGATCCCGACATCAACTTCGTCGAATATCAGGGATGGCACGCCACAGGTTGCTGCGGTGACGACCTGAATCGCCAGACTGATGCGCGACAATTCTCCGCCTGAGGCAACTTTCGCCAGGGTTCCCCAGGGCATTCCCGGGTTTGTCTGAACTTCGAACACAATTTCATCCAGGCCGTGCGCTGCGGCATCTTCGTCAGGCAGGCGCGTGACCCGGGTAGCAAAGCGCGCTTTACCCAGTGCAAGCGAAGCAAAATGCGATTCGATGGCGCTGTCCATTGTCTGCGCCGCGATGCTGCGTTGCTGTGAGAGAACCCCAGCCTGCTTAAGATAGGCTTGTTTCAGGCGTTCAGTTTCAGCGGCCATGGCTTCGATATCTTCATCCGACAGGGCCATGCCGGCCAGAGCCTCTTCCTGAGACTGCCAGTAGTTATGAAGCTCCGCCGGTGAGATCTGATGCTTGCGGGCCGTGCTGTAGATATCGCTCAGGCGGCTCTCAACCTGCTGTAACCGATGCGGGTTGATATCAATATGATCGAGATAATGCTGCAGTGAACGCGACGCTTCGTCGAGCTGAATCTGTGCCTGGGTCAGCAGATCGCGGGTCTCTGCCAGCAACGGATGCGCATCGTCGATGTTCTCTAGTTCCTGCAACGCCCGATAGACCAGCTGGCTGGCTGCGCCGTCAGAGTTGTCATCGCCACTGCAGGCGACCAGTGCATGCTGCCCGCTGAGCAGCGTGTGTTCAGCGTTTGCCAGACGTTTGTGTTCAGTTTCAAGTTCTTCAAGCTCGTTTTCTGACGGAGCCAGCTGCCGCAGTTCTTCCACCTGATATTCGAGTAACTGCCGTTGGGCCAGCAGCTCACTGCTGTTTTCGCGGAGCGTCTTCAGCTGTCGCGCATGTTTCTGCCAGGCGCGGTACAGGCCTGAGGTCTCTTCAGCAAGCGGGCGAAGACCGGCATATGCGTCCAGGATCTCCCGAGGTGTCTCTTTACTCAGCAGGTGTTGATGAGCGTGCTGTGAGTGGACATCAATCAGGCGGGTCGCCAGTTCGCGAAGGTCTGCAGCAGACACAGGCCGGTTATTGATGTAACCGCGTGAGCGCCCTTCTGACGAGACAACCCTGCGCAGTATTACTTCAGATTCTGCAGGGATATCCCGCGATTCAAGCCAGGCCGCTGCGGCCGCGTTGCTCATAAATGAAGCTGAGATATCTGCTTTATCTTCGCCGTGGCGTACACATCCTGCGTCAGCCCGGTTCCCGAGTGCCAGTCCCAGCGCGTCGAGCAGGATGGACTTACCCGCTCCGGTCTCGCCAGTAATCACTGTCATACCCCGGTCAAACTCAAGTTCCATGTGATCGACCAGTGCAAACTGGTGAACGGACAGCGACGTCAACATATGACACCTCAAAGCATGAATGTATATACAGTGTTTTTATATACAGTATCGCGTTCTGTCAAGCGGCTTTTTGATAAAGGGTTGAAAGCCCGGTCGATGGCCCCATATATGCGGAAGTTCAGGAACAACCGATTTTGAGGTAGCACAGATGTCAGAAGAGCAGAAAGTACAGGACGAAACCCTGGAGCAGGCCACCGGACAGGACACCGCCGAAGAGCAGGGTGCAGATGATGCTCTGGAACAGGCTCAGGCAGAGGTCGCAGAACTGAAAGATCAGATGCTGCGCATTCAGGCTGAGATGCAGAATGTACGTCGCCGGGCGGAGCTGGATGTCGAGAAAGCACATAAGTTCGCACTTGAGAAATTTGCCAATGAGATGCTCACCACCGTCGACAACCTCGAGCGCGGTCTGGCGGCGGCGCCCGAAGAAGAAGCCACGCAGGCAATTCGTGAAGGTATGGAAATGACTTTGACGGCGCTGCTTGCGTCGCTTCAGCGGTTTAATGTTGAAGCAGTAGATCCGGCGGGTCAGACCTTTAATCCTGAGCTGCATCAGGCCATTACTATGATTGAAAACCCGTCACTGGCCCCCAATACAGTGATGGACGTCATGCAGAAGGGCTACACCCTTAATGGACGTCTGTTGCGTCCGGCGATGGTAGTAGTCAGCAAAGGCGGCGCGCAGATCGACGAGCAGGCCTGAGAAATAAAGCCCCGGAATTAAATACGGGATTGAGGCTTGAAACGCGGATCACAGGCCTCATATAGAAAGCAACAACGCAGAAACGCGGTTTGATTTACAAGTTACATAGCCCGGCACGGCCGGCATGAGCGGAGATTACAGTTATGGGTAAAATCATCGGTATCGACCTCGGCACCACCAACTCTTGTGTGGCGATCCTCGACGGCGAAAAAACCAAGGTTATTGAGAACTCTGAAGGCGATCGCACTACGCCTTCCATTATTGCGTACACCGATGACGAAACGCTGGTTGGTCAGTCTGCAAAACGTCAGGCAGTGACTAACCCACAGAACACCCTGTTCGCAGTGAAGCGTCTGATTGGTCGTCGTTTTACTGACGATGTCGTGCAGAAAGACATCAGCATGGTGCCGTACAAAATTGTCCAGGCTGACAACGGTGATGCCTGGGTTCAGGTAAAAGACAATAAGTTCGCGCCTCCACAGGTGTCTGCAGAAGTTCTGAAGAAGATGAAGAAAACTGCAGAAGATTACCTGGGCGAAAAAGTAACCGAAGCTGTGATCACTGTGCCTGCCTACTTTAACGACGCTCAGCGTCAGGCAACCAAAGACGCAGGTAAGATCGCGGGTCTGGACGTTAAGCGTATCATCAACGAACCAACCGCAGCGGCTCTGGCCTACGGCATGGATAAAGAAGGTGGTGATCGTACTATCGCGGTATACGACCTGGGTGGTGGTACGTTTGATATTTCCATCATTGAAGTGGCTGACGTTGACGGTGAGAAGCAGTTCGAAGTACTCGCAACCAACGGTGACACCTTCCTCGGTGGTGAAGACTTTGACCTGCGTCTGATTGAATACCTGGCGTCAGAATTCAAGAAAGAAAGTGGCATTGATCTGCACAATGATCCGCTGGCACTGCAGCGCCTGAAAGAAGCCGCAGAAAAAGCGAAAGTTGAGCTGTCTTCCAGCCAGCAGACTGATGTCAATCTGCCATACATCACAGCGGATGCCACCGGTCCTAAGCACCTTAACGTGAAAGTGACCCGCGCTAAGCTGGAATCTCTGGTAGAAGAGCTGGTTAAGCGTTCTCTTGAGCCATGCCGCCTTGCACTGCAGGACGCAGGCCTGAGCGCTTCTGAGATCGACGAAGTTATCCTGGTAGGCGGTCAGACCCGTATGCCAATGGTTCAGAAGAGCGTTGCAGAGTTCTTCGGTAAAGAGCCTCGTAAAGATGTGAACCCGGACGAAGCCGTAGCCGTCGGTGCTGCGATTCAGGGGGCCGTACTGTCAGGTGACGTAAAAGACGTTCTCCTGCTGGACGTTACGCCTCTGACTCTGGGTATCGAAACTATGGGTGGCGTTGCTACTCCGGTGATCGACAAGAACACCACCATCCCGACGAAGAAGTCCCAGACGTTCTCGACGGCAGAAGATAACCAGACAGCAGTGACCATTCACGTTGTTCAGGGTGAGCGTAAGCAGGCATCACAGAATAAATCTCTGGGTCGTTTTGACCTGGCAGATATTCCGCCAGCGCCACGCGGCATGCCACAGATCGAAGTGACCTTCGACATCGACGCGAACGGTATTCTGAACGTCAGTGCGAAAGACAAGGCGACCGGTAAAGAACAGTCCATCGTGATTAAAGCGAACTCAGGTCTGAGTGACGACGAAATCGAGAAGATGGTAAATGATGCAGCAGCCAACGCTGATGCAGACAAGAAGTTCGAAGAGCTGGTGCAGGCGCGTAATACGGCGGATGGCCTGATTCACGCGACTCGTAAGACTCTGGAAGAAGCCGGTGACAAGGCAACTGACGAAGAGAAAACAGCTATTGAAGCAGCGGTCACTGATCTGGAAGGCGTTCTTAAGAGCGACAACAAAGACGAGATCGAAGCTAAGACCAACGCTCTGACTGAAGCGTCCGCGTCACTGGCTCAGAAGCTCTACGCAGAGCAGGCTGCTCAGGCAGAAGCTGCGGGCGGTGCTGAAAAAGCGGATAACGCTTCCCAGGACGATGATGTGGTGGACGCCGAGTTCGAAGAAGTCAAAGACAAATAAGGTTATAGACCTGGCTGCGTTGCTATCGCGGTGTTGGAAAAGAGTTCGGAATGCTCATGTACTATTTGTACACTGCGCTTCCTCACTCTTTTCCGCCTTGCGCCAGCGGCCTCGCCGACGGTCCTGAAGCACCGTAGTTTGAAGGCGGTGCTTCGGAAGCCTTAAGAGAATAAATGGACGCGGCAACCAGTTTGCCGCGTTTTACTTCGTAGCGGAGGCTACGGAGCGGTAACAAATAACAGGTGAATCATGTCCAAGCGGGATTATTACGAAGTTCTCGGTGTCAGCCGGGATGTCGACGCGAAGGAGCTGAAGAAAGCTTATCGTAAGCTGGCAATGAAATATCATCCGGACCGTAATCCAGACGATAAAGAAGCAGAAGCCAAGTTTAAGGAAGCCACCGAAGCTTACGAGATCCTGGGTGATGAACAGAAACGTGGCGCCTACGATCGTTACGGTCATGCCGGCGTTGACCCCAATGCCGCAGGCGGCGGATTCGGTGGAGGTGGCGGCGGCGCCAACTTCAGCGATATCTTCGGCGATGTATTCGGTGACATTTTCGGCGGAGGTGGCGGCGGTCGTGGAGGCCGTGGTGGTCCGCAGCGTGGATCGGATCTGCGCTACACCATGGATCTGACGCTTGAAGAAGCAGTTCGCGGCGTAGAAAAGAAAATCCGTGTTCCGACTCTGACGTCCTGTACCACCTGTGATGGCAGCGGTGCCAAGCCAGGAACATCTCCGAAAACCTGTGGCACCTGTCAGGGACAGGGACAGATCCGGATGCAACAAGGGTTCTTCTCGGTACAACAGACCTGTCCAAGCTGTCGCGGGCAGGGAACCACCATTGATGACCCCTGCACCAGCTGTCATGGCCGTGGTGTAAAAGAAGAGACCAAAACCCTGTCAGTGAAGATTCCTGCAGGTGTGGATACCGGAGACAGAATCCGCCTCTCTGGCGAAGGCGAAGCCGGCGCTATGGGTGGTCCAGCCGGTGATCTCTATGTTCAGGTCAGTGTGCGTGAGCATGAGCTGTTCCACCGCGATGGTCGTAACCTTTACTGTGATGTGCCGATCAGCATTGTTGATGCAGCTCTCGGTGGTGAACTCGAAGTACCGACCCTTGATGGTCGCGTGAAGCTGAAGATTCCAGCCGAGACTCAGTCTGGCAAACTCTTCCGCTTGCGCGGTAAAGGTGTCACACCAGTGCGCGGTGGTGCTGCCGGTGATCTGTTGTGTCGCGTACAGGTAGAGACTCCAGTGAACCTGACCTCAGAGCAGAAAGACCTGCTGATGAAGTTTCAGGAGTCGCTGACCGGTGAAAAACATTCGCCGCAAAAGAAGTCCTGGTTTGAAGGTGTGAAACGCTTTTTTGAGGATATATAAGGCCTAGCTGCGTTGCGATTACTGCTTTAAAACATTCCCTGAATGCTCATGTACTCCTTGTACACTGCGCTTCAGGGAATTTTTTTGCCTTGTACTCGCGGCCTCGCTAACGGCCTTGGCACCGTATTTATCGTTTCGTCCACGGTCTGGAGCTTCGATGACTTCGCTGTTAACCGACAAAGTGATCCCGTACTGAAGTACGCTCCGCCTGCCTCGGCGACGGTCTGGCCTTTCCCGCGCTTTCCCTGATCTGAAGCCTTCGGTATCCTTAAGCCATCTATTCATCCAATGTTGAAAGCAGAAGAATAATGACCCGAATTGCGATTACCGGTGCGGCCGGTCGAATGGGACGTGTGCTGATCGAAGCCGTCCACAATGATGAAGCGGCTGAAGTAGCCGGTGCGATTGTCCTGGCGAACGATCCTATGGTCGGTGTTGATGCTGGTGCGATTGCCGGTCTGGCGAAGACTCTGGACGTTAAAGCGGTGACCTCTGTGGAAGATGCCATCAAAGATTTTGATGTGCTGATCGACTTCACTTCCCCCGAAGCGACCATGGCAAACGTTGCTTTGTGTCAGAAGCATGGCAAAGGCATTGTCATCGGTACCACGGGCCTGACCGAAGAGCAGAAGTCGAAACTGCGTGCTGCTGCTGCGGATACCCGTATCGTGTTCGCGCCTAACTATTCAGTTGGCGTCAACCTGTGTCTGAACCTGCTGCGTATGGCAGCGAAGGTCATGGGTGACGAGAGTGACATCGAAGTGATCGAGATGCACCACCGTCATAAAGTCGATGCACCATCCGGTACCGCTCTGCGTATGGGTGAAGTCGTTGCAGAAACTATGGGTTGGGATCTGAACGAAGTTGCCTGTTACGGTCGCGAAGGGCAGACTGGCGCTCGTCCTCACAAGCAGATTGGTTTCGAAACTATCCGTGGCGGTGATGTAGTTGGTGATCACACGGTAATGTTTGCTACCGATGGCGAGCGCGTTGAAGTGACTCACAAAGCACAGAGCCGTATGACGTTTGCCAAAGGTGCAGTGCGTGCCGCGAAGTGGCTGACTGAGCAGCCGGCAGGTCTGTATGACATGCAGGACGTTCTGGGCTTCTGAACTCCTTTGTGAGCCGACCCTGTGTTCGCTCTGTTGAAAATACCCGCGTGGTTTCATGCGGGTATTTTTTTGCCCAGACAATCAGCGAGTCGTTGCATCAGGTGGTGCTGACATCTGTCACTATTGAGAGCCTGTTGCGTTAAATACTCTTGCGTTACCCCAATGGATTGATCAGAGGTAACGTCAGATGTTGGCAGAGCTGCGTCATAAAAAGAGTAAAGTGCCAGTGTTGTTTCTGGCGTTCATTTTCGGTGTTTCCTTTGTTGTCGCCACAGCGAGCGCCGATGTGAGCGATGAAGGAAACGTCGCGCCGAAAACAGGGTATGCATTTATTAAGCATCTGCCCGAGAACATCCCTGCCAGTTCAGGTCTTGTTCGCCAGCGAGATCGCAGTGGCCTCAGCATACTGATCTCCCGCCTGATGGATATCCGCTTCAATGAAGAGTATCCGGTCTCTTATCTCGAAGATGTCTTTCGCTCCGGTGGCGGAAACCACAGAATCTCGACCACAGCGTCTTATTCCTTACTTGATGTAAAGCGTTCAGTAGAGTCGCTGGGTTACCGCACCATCGCGCTTCGTAGCGAGTCAGATAATATTGTGGCTGAGCTGCGCGAGCAGCAGGAAAAAATGAACGATGGGCCTTACCTTCTGGTGCCGGAAGATCCGTACGCGCGTTTCTTTTTATTTATGGGAGCGGATGCGCACTATGCGTATATTGAAGACCCCGCACTCGGAGCTGTGGCTCTGTCTCATACTGAGTTTAAAGAAACGTTTAAACCACTGATATTAGTCGTGCAGGGGAAGGCGGGTAACTATCTGACGTTGTAACCGGAGGAGATTTCTTTGCCCCCGCATGGTTATGCGAGGGCAGAATAAGTCTTAAAATCAGTCGTCGTCAGGATCAAGCGGGTCGCTGTCATCCGCTGCTTTTTCGGCCACTTTATCGAGCAGTTTCTGTAACCCGGCTTTGTCTTTGGCGACGCTGGAGAGATCGCCGACAGTGGCAGTGCTGTAATCCCACTCGCCTTTATCGAGAAGATCGCGCAGGCCGGACAGAGTTACATCAGGCGCGCGGCTCGAAACTGCATTGGCCAGCCAGGAAGGCAGGCGCCCGGCGAGGTCAACAAAGGTGGTGAAACGGATTTTAGTCAGCTCAGGCCCCAGTGGGGTGATTTCAAACAGGTTATTAAACTCCTGAATCTTCACCATGTTACGTGGCTCAGGGCCGATGTTATCGATATTGCGGCTGTTGATGTAAATCACATCGTCATCGATCCAGCTTTTACTTTTCAGAGTGACGTAGCGGGAGGCGACTGGCCATACACCTTTGTATTCCATGTAGCTGTATTCCGGGGGAACCCCTTTACTGGAGCGACAGAAGTACACCCACTTTTCGAGATCGTCCGGGTTATCAATTGTCAGGAGTACATGCAGCGCCGGGTGACGGATAATGACTTCTCCGCGGAATTGCTTGACGTCAGCATCGGGGATGGCACGGCGCCAGGTAGAAATCTCACCGATCTCTTTGCCGGTCTTCACTTCTTCCCAGGGGATAGAGTCGTCGATTTCTGTGGTCTGGACGTCTTCTGCAAATGCTGAAGCTGCTGTCACTAACGCGAACACAGCGAGTGCTCGCAGGAAAAGGAAATTAGGCACTGTTGGCTCTCTCTTATTATCTTTACTGTAAAAGCGGATGACGCGCGGGCAGGGTGTTATGCCCGATGCGTCATCCTAGCCAAGAGAGCCTGAGGGGTAAAGCTGCGAATCCGCCAAGAAGTTGGCCCGTTGGGACCGCCTATGGCGTCTGAATACCGATGATGTGACGAAAGCCACGGCGCACCATATCGCGAAGATCGGCCGGATCACTGTCACCGGGATTGAAGGCCATGGATACCAGCATATGCGCATTACCCAACACCCAGCGGGCGCGTTCTTCTGCCGATAGTCCGGTGGCCAGTTGTCCGGACTGAATACCGCGTTCAATCTGGCTGGCCAGCAGCTCAAGAAAGTGCTGCTGGAACTCAAGGTAGCGCGGCCAGGTATCTTCGCGGATCGAAGAACTCCATTCCAGCCAGATCTTAATATGATCGGGGCGTTCCTCACATGCGCTCAGGAAAGCATCAATATAGTACTCAAGCATTGTTTCGGGGTCGTTAGAGCCCCCGGCGGCTTTCACCGCAAGAGAGCCGAGTACATCCTCGACTTCACACAGGACTTCGTTGACGAGGGTTTCGCGGGTATTGAAGTAATTGAATACGGTGGCAACAGATACGCCCGCAAGTTGGGCGATTTCTGTATGGCCGGCGCGCCCCAGACCTCTGAGTGCGAAAACATTAAGGGCGTAATCAAGTAACTGGCGCTTTCTGTCTTCCGGTGCGAGGCGCCTGCGGGTTTCATGAGCTACGGTCATTGTGCATCCTCTCATCTGTATTCCTGACATCCATTTCGCGACTGCTGATCATCTTCCGGAGGTGGAATTATTGGTTTTCCTTCTGGGACATAGAGTCTCCATAATTGTTCCTGATTGGAAGAGGGATGTTACAAAACTTATACATAAGCATGAGATTTGTCTCATAAAGTACCTTCCGTTTCAGGCGGCTTTCGCGCGTGGACATAGGGGGGTGAATTCTGTATCATCCCGGCCAATTAACGTGTGTAAAGCGGGCGCCTGCCGCACATCAGCAAATTCAGCGAAAGCGGGATGGAGTCCTAGAGTCACCATCCCGCTTTTTTACGGCTGAAACCTACAGGGTGGTTGTTATCCGGCCGGCCCGCATCACACGCACGCCAGATTTTTCTTATTGTTCGGGGAACGAGTCTTGTCTACGCCAGCGATTCTAGCTCTTGAGGACGGCAGCATCTTCAAAGGCACCAGCATCGGTGCTGAAGGTCTGTCAGTGGGAGAGGTCGTGTTCAACACCTCTATGACCGGTTACCAGGAGATCCTGACGGATCCGTCTTACTCCAACCAGATGGTTACTCTGACGTATCCGCACATTGGGAACTACGGTACCAATGACGAAGATGCTGAGTCTTCAGCAGTTCATGCCAAAGGTCTGATCATCCGGGATCTGCCTCTGATTGCATCCAGCTTCCGTAATGAGAAGGCTCTGGATGTGTATCTTAAAGACAACAAGGTACTCGGTATTGCCGATATCGACACCCGTCGCCTGACGCGTATCCTGCGTGAGAAGGGCTCTCTGAACGGTTGTATGATCGCCCGTGCGGATGCTCACTCTGAAGCGTCAGTGGCTGAGGCTATCGAAGCGGCCAAGGGCTTTCCGGGTCTGAAAGGTATGGATCTGGCCAAAGAAGTGACCGTGACTGAGTCATACAAGTGGACTCAGTCTGACTGGGTTCTGGGTCAGGGTTATGGCGAAGTTTCTGCACCCAAATATAAAGTCGTTGCATACGACTTCGGCGTGAAGCGCAATATTCTGCGCCTGTTAGCCGAGCGCGGTTGTGATCTGACGGTGGTACCGGCGCAGACTCCGGCCTCTGAGGTTCTCGCGATGAATCCAGACGGTATCTTCCTGTCCAACGGCCCGGGTGACCCTGAGCCTTGTGACTACGCCATCAGCGCGATTAAAGAAATTCTGACTACCGACATTCCTGTGTTTGGTATCTGTCTGGGTCACCAGCTGCTGGCTCTGGCGTCTGGTGCACAGACGGTGAAAATGCCACACGGCCATCACGGTGGTAACCACCCGGTACAGGACCTTGAGTCCGGTAAGGTGATGATCACTGCTCAGAACCACGGCTTTGCGGTAGACGAAGCGTCTCTTCCTGCGAACCTGAAAGCTACACATAAGTCTCTGTTCGACGGCACGCTGCAGGGCATTGCCCGTACTGATAAGCCAGCGTTCAGCTTCCAGGGCCACCCTGAAGCCAGCCCGGGTCCACGCGACGTACAGCCGCTGTTTGACCACTTCATCGAACTCATTGAAAAAGCCAAGGCGTAAGAGAACAGGACTAAGTCATGCCAAAACGTACTGACCTGAAAAGCATTCTGATCATCGGCGCCGGCCCAATTGTTATTGGCCAGGCGTGTGAATTTGACTACTCCGGTGCACAGGCCTGTAAGGCCCTGCGTGAAGAGGGTTTCCGGGTCATCCTGGTGAACTCTAACCCAGCCACCATCATGACCGACCCTTCCATGGCCGATGCCACTTACATCGAGCCGATCACGGTTGAAGCGGTGGCTAAGATCATTGAAAAAGAACGCCCTGATGCGCTGCTGCCTACCATGGGCGGTCAGACGGCGCTGAACTGTGCACTGGGCCTTGAGGCTGCTGGTGTACTGGAAAAGTTCGGCGTTGAGATGATCGGCGCAAACGCAGATACCATCGACAAAGCAGAAGACCGTGACCGCTTCGATAAGGCGATGAAGGCGATTGGCCTCGAGTGCCCACGTGCTGGCATTGCACACAGCATGGAAGAAGCCCGCGAAGTTCAGAAAGGTCTGGGTTTCCCATGTATTATCCGTCCTTCTTTCACTATGGGTGGTACCGGTGGTGGTATTGCTTACAACAAAGAAGAATTTGAAGAAATCTGTAGCCGTGGTCTGGACCTGTCCCCGACCAATGAACTTCTTATCGACGAATCTCTGATTGGTTGGAAAGAGTATGAGATGGAAGTGGTTCGGGATAAGAACGACAACTGTATCATTATCTGTTCTATCGAAAACTTCGACGCAATGGGTGTTCACACGGGTGACTCTATTACCGTTGCACCTGCTCAGACGTTGACCGATAAAGAATATCAGATCATGCGTGACGCCTCTCTGGCGGTTCTGCGCGAGATTGGTGTTGAAACGGGTGGTTCCAACGTTCAGTTCGGTATTAACCCGAAAGACGGCCGCATGGTCGTGATTGAAATGAACCCACGTGTATCCCGTTCATCGGCACTGGCATCGAAAGCCACTGGTTTCCCGATTGCCAAAGTAGCTGCCAAGCTTGCTGTGGGTTACACCCTGGATGAGCTGCAGAACGACATTACTGGTGGTGCAACCCCAGCCTCGTTCGAGCCATCTATCGACTACGTCGTGACCAAAATCCCTCGCTTCACCTTCGAAAAATTCCCGCAGGCGGATGGTCGCCTGACCACTCAGATGAAATCTGTGGGCGAAGTGATGGCGATTGGCCGTACTCAGCAGGAGTCTTTCCAGAAGGCTCTGCGTGGCCTGGAAGTAGGTTCAGTCGGTTTCGATCCGAAAGTCGACGCGAAAGATCCTATGTCCCGCGACAAAGTGATTTCTGAGCTGCGTACACCTGGCGCTGAGCGCGTCTGGTACGTGGGTGATGCTTTCCGCCTGGGCATGTCGGTTGAAGAAGTGTACGAGCACTCAGCCATTGACCCGTGGTTCCTGGTTCAGATCGAAGATCTGATTAAGGAAGAGAGTGCTGTTGCTCAAAGCGGTCTGCAGGCACTGGACGCAGGCCGCATGTTCCGCCTGAAGCGTAAGGGCTTCTCCGATGCACGTCTGGCGCAACTGCTGGGTGTGACTGAGAAGACCGTACGTAAGCACCGTCACAAGCTGAACATTCACCCGGTATACAAGCGTGTTGATACCTGTGCGGCAGAATTTGCGACAGACACGGCGTACATGTATTCCACGTACGAAGAAGAGTGTGAAGCGAACCCGTCCGATCGTGAAAAGATCATCGTTCTGGGCGGTGGCCCGAACCGTATCGGTCAGGGCATTGAGTTCGATTACTGCTGTGTACACGCGGCACTGGCAGCGAAAGAAGAAGGTTACGAAGCCATCATGGTTAACTGTAACCCTGAGACAGTATCAACCGACTATGACACGTCCGATCGTCTGTACTTCGAACCAGTGACTCTCGAAGACGTACTGGAAATCGTAGAGAAAGAGAAGCCGAAAGGCGTCATCGTTCAGTACGGTGGCCAGACGCCTCTGAAGCTGGCTGACGAGCTGGAAGCGGCAGGTGTGCCAATCATTGGTACTTCGCCTGAAGCCATCGACCGCGCTGAAGACCGCGAGCGTTTCCAGCAGATGATCCAGCGTCTGGGTCTGAAGCAGCCAGTGAATGCGACGGTAACCTCTGCGGAAGAAGCCGTGGCGAAGGCGAATGACATCGGTTATCCGCTGGTGGTACGTCCATCTTACGTTCTGGGTGGCCGTGCGATGGAGATCGTGAACAACGAGAAAGCACTGCGTCGCTACATGACTGAAGCCGTGAAAGTATCTAACGACTCTCCGGTACTTCTGGATCACTTCCTTGATCGTGCTATCGAAGTTGATATCGATGCAGTCTGTGACGGCGAGCAGGTCGTGATTGGTGGAATTATGCAGCACATTGAGCAGGCCGGTATTCACTCCGGTGACTCGGCATGTTCGCTGCCGCCTTACAGTCTGTCTAAAGACATCCAGGACAAAATGCGTGAGCAAGTGGCTGCGATGGCCATGGAACTGGGCGTTGTTGGCCTGATGAATACTCAGCTGGCGTATCAGGACGGCGAGATCTATGTCATCGAGGTGAACCCTCGTGCATCACGTACCGTGCCGTTCGTATCCAAGTGCATCGGAACGTCTCTGGCCGCCATCGCTGCAAAAGTAATGACAGGTAAAACGCTGGCGGAACTCGGTTTTACCAGTGAAGTCGTACCTTCTTACTTCTCGGTCAAAGAAGCGGTATTCCCGTTCAACAAATTCCAGGGTGTTGATCCGATTCTCGGCCCTGAGATGAAGTCGACCGGTGAAGTCATGGGTGCTGGCCGTACCTTCGGTGAAGCCTTCTTCAAGGCGCAGTTGGGTGCTGGTGCGTTCCTGCCGAGCGAAGGACTGGCGTTCCTGTCTGTGCGTGATGCCGATAAGGCTGGTGTGGTTGAAGTGGCCAAAGGCCTCATAGACCGTGGTTTCAAGCTGATTTCAACCGACGGTACCTGTCGCGTGCTGCGTGAAGCTGGTGTAGACAGTGCCCGTGTCAACAAGGTGAACGAAGGTCGTCCGCACATCGTAGATATGATTAAGAACGATGAAATCGCTCTGATCGTGAACACGACGGATGGTCCTCAGGCGATTTCTGACTCTGCAGATATCCGTCGCAGTGCTCTGCAGCACAAGGTGTACTACACGACGACCCTCGCTGGCGCTGAAGCTGTTGTAGAAGCGCTGCGTTCAGAGGGCCTGAAAGAAGTGCGTCGCCTGCAGGAACTGCACGCCTCGATCTGAAGCCAGGGTTACGCCCGCTGAAAAACATGGATGCCCGGAAGCTCTGCTCCGGGCTTCTTTTATAACAAAGGGAGTCATAGCAAATGCAGAAGTTTCCCATGACTGTGGAAGGTGAAAAGGCTCTGCGCGATGAGCTGCAGCACCTGAAAACAGTTGAGCGTCCTCAGGTGATCCAGGCGATTGCTGAAGCACGCGAACACGGTGATCTGAAAGAAAACGCTGAATACCACGCTGCACGCGAACAGCAGGGCTTTATCGAAGGCCGTATTCAGGAGATTGAAGGCAAGCTTTCAAACGCTCAGGTGATTGATATCAAAACCATTCCGCATTCCGGTAAGGTTCTGTTTGGCACCACGGTGACGATCATTAATCTGGATACCGATGCGACCGTGGTTTACCGCATTGTTGGTGAAGATGAAGCGGATATCAAAAACAACCGTATCTCTATTTCTTCCCCGATTGCCCGTGCGCTGATCGGCAAAGAAGAAGGTGATGTCGTTGTCGTTCAGGTACCAAGCGGTACTGTGGAATATGAGATTGATGAAGTAAAACACGTCTGATCTGCCCACGACGAAAAAGGCCGCTGATTCAGCGGCCTTTTTTATTTCTGTGCGGAAGCCAGTTTCAGGACATCGAGATACCCCGGCGGCGGTGGCAGAACCCGGTGCTGCTGGAGCAGTGCATGGAGAGCTGGTAGTTGCCAGAACGGTACCGAAACCAGAGCGTGATGTTCGATATGATAGTTGACGTTGAATGGTGCGAATAACGCCCGGCTGATCAGTCCGGCACGTGTTGTGCGGGTATTTTTCAGCATATCACCAGTTCTTTCTGTCACGGCGTGTTCCGCGATGGCCCGCACTCTCAGGCAGAAGGGGTAAGCGAACAGGTAGCCCGCCCACCAGATAGCATAAAGTTCGGGATGGCCAGCAAGGCTGACCAGCGCGGCAAACAGACCGTGAAACAGCAAGGTCCGGCGACTGTTTATCAGCCATAACCGCAATTTTTCTGGTGCTTTATTCTTGGCTGATGGCAGCCACTCAACAACCCCTGTCACATTCCATTTGATCATTTCGGCATTCATCATCGCGAAGCCGATCAGGGATTTGATCCCGGTTTGTCCTGAGATATCTCGCAGAAACTTCCGCAACATAGAACTACGGCTTGTAGGAAATCCTTCAATAAGTGGCAGATCAACGTCTCTTTCCGTTCCGGTGTGAACGTGATGTTGCGCGTGATGGCGGCGGTACTTTTCAAGGTCAAGGTAGACGGGGGCAGCACACAGCCAGTCTCCCACGAGATCGTTCAGGTTTGCATTGCGGAAGAGCGTCCGGTGAGAGGCCTCGTGGGCGAGGATTGCCAGGCCCAGAAGCCTGCCGCCAAGCAGGAAGAGCGCTGGAACAGCAATCAGCAGCCCCGCCCAGCCAAGGAGGGACAGACTGCCGCTGATAATCGTCAGCAGCAGCGCAATTGCGCACCAGCATGATGCCACGGCGAAGGCGCCGCGCCAGTCTGAGCGTTCATGCAGATCGGCAACGGTTTTCTCGCCGAGTATGGCGGTCAGCCTTTCACGTGCGGAACGTCTTTCCAGTCCTTCTTCAAACAGGATGCGCATATCACTCATGGGTCTGCTCCAGTAATTTTCAGCGATAATTACACTTTGTGTATCAATGAGTCAAATTTAGTAATAAGTTGGGTGCGGTGCGACTGTGCTAATATCGGAGTAATACGGTCAACTACTCGTTTCTATGTCCTCAGCGCCCGTCACTTACCCAGCCAAAAAGCTGCTTCTCAATCTGGTAAAAGAAGCCGAAGGACCTATGCCTTCAGCGACGCTGGTGCGTCTGGCCGAAATCTTCGGCATTGAAGCGAATAATGTGCGGGTCTCTCTGAACCGCCTGGTCTCGGAAGAGTTACTCGTGGTCAGTGAGCGAGGGGTGTACGACCTGGGTCCCGCGGCCAGAAAGCTGGCGGATCTGCAGGACAGGTGGCGTCTGCTCGAAGATGAACTCACTGTCTGGGATGGACGCTGGCTCGCGCTGTATGTCGCACATCTTGGTCGCCGCGACCGGAAACAGCTGCGTCAACGTGAGCGGGCGACAGAACTGTGGGGCTTCCGGAGCTTCGAGCAGGGGCTTCTTGTCAGGCCGGCCAATCTGGCGATTTCTCCTGATGATCTGCTTGAGAATCTGTGCCAGCTCGGCCTCGAAGATAACGCGGTACTGATTTACCCGGCCGGGTTTGTCGGTGAGCGTGTGCCGGACGCATCTCTGTGGCCGGTGGATGAACTGACGCAGGCTTATCGTACCCTGACCGAGCAGATGTCGGTCTGGTTAGAAGATTACCCTGAAAACAGCCTGGAGGATGCCGCCCGTGAGTGCTTCCTGATTGGTGACAGGGTGCTCAGGGCGATAGCCTTCGATCCGAGATTGCCCGACTCTATGGTAGACACTGAAGCGCGCCGCACCATGGTCGAAACCATGATGCTGTTTGATGACGTCGGTAATGCTATCTGGTCTGAGCTTATCGGCCAGCTTGAGGCTTAAGGGCAGCTCACCTGAGGGATGTCGTTCAGCTCATCTGAGCCATCGTCCAGCTCAATTGCTTTCATCATTTTCTGCAGTCGCTGACGGGCCTCGCGACGTTTCAGCGCCTTGTTCCAGCGACGTTCCTGAATTTCATCTTTCAGTTCAAGCTGTGGCAGTGGGGTTGGCTTGTTCGTCTCATCCATGGCTACCATGGTGAAGTAACAGGTGTGGGTATGTCGGACGGTCTTCTGCTTAATATCTTCTGCAATAACCTTGATGCCGATTTCCATGGAAGTGCGACCCACGTAGTTTACGGTTGCCAGGCAGGTCACCAGTTCGCCGATGTGGATGGGCTGCTTGAACAGTACGTTATCCACCGAGAGAGTCACGGCATAATTGCCGCTGTAGCGCATGGCGCAGGTGTAAGCAACTTTATCGAGGAGTTTGAGTAGCTCACCACCGTGCATATTACCGGAGAAGTTTGCCATGCCAGGAGTGACCAGCTCGGTCATCTCGGTCTGAATAATCTGTGCCACGCGGAAAACCTGTAATTCTTAAACAGGTGTGCATTTTGTCACTTTTTTCTGTGTAAATCAGCGGCTTAACTGGTCTGTCATAATTGTCAGATACGAAAAAGGCCGCATGCTGTCGGGCAATGCGGCCTTTTCGTGTAGCGTCAGATCAGAGTTTTTCGACCAGCAGGCTGCCGACCGAGTAACCGGCACCAAACGAGCAGATCAGGCCCTTGTCGCCAGGTGCGAAACCATCTTTGTGCCGATGGAACGCAATCAGCGAACCAGCAGATGCTGTGTTTGCGAATTCATCCAGAACGATGGGCGTATCATCTGCAGCGGGCTCGCGTCCGAGCAGCTTTTTCGCAGCAAACATATTCATCGTCAGGTTAGCCTGATGCAGCCACATGCGCTTCAGGTCAGTAGGCTGAAGCTGGTTTTCTGTCAGCTGCTCCGTAATAAAGCCTGTTACCAGAGGCAGAAGCTCTTTAAATACCTTGCGACCGTTCTGACGGAAGTACGGGCGATCGTCTGGCAGCTGTCCGGCTGAGAAGTTGTGATCAGTGTAATTGCCATCGCAACGGATATTGTCAGAGAAGGTTGTCATCTGCTTGGTATTCAGGATGCGGAACGCATACTCAGAGGTGCAGTTTTCTTCTTTTTCCATCACCACCGCCGTTGCGACATCGCCAAAGATGAAGTGGCTGTCGCGGGACTTCAGGTTCAGCTGAGGCGAGGCGAATTCAGGATTAACCACCAATGCGCATTTAGCCGTGCCGGCTTTCAGTGCGGTGTAAGCGTTAATCATGGCAAACGTCATCGTCGAGCAGGCGATGCCCATGTCGTAGGCAAAGCCTGAAATACCCAGCTTCTTCTGAACTTCAACAGCGGCGGATGGATATGGACGCTGGTGATTGGTGGTGCCCATGATGACAAGGTCGATGTCATCGGCAGTTTTTCCGGCCTGGGCCATTGCTTCTTTCGCGGCGGCAACGGCCATAGTGACTGTCTCTGGTTCGTCACCTTCCAGCGCAGGCTTGAAAACAGGCGCCATGCGCTCAGGGTCCAGCATGCCGTCTTTGTACATCACATAGCGTGACTTAATGCCGGACGCTTTTTCTACGAATTCGCTGCTTGAGCTGGGGAGTGCTTCAGTTTCACCCGCTTCGATCGCGGCGGCGTGTTCGGCATTGAACTTCTCAACATACGCATTGTAAGCGGCGATCAGTTCGTCGTTGGAGATGCTGTGCGGTGGAATAAACAGACCGGAGCCTGAAATAACAATGTTAGACATACTGCTTAACCTTTTTTTATTTTGCATTATCCCCGCTCCGGGCCGGGGTTCCAACCCCGGGATGTCTGCCGGGGTAACTTGACCTGATATGTACGACGCTTCAGCGTTGCAGATTCGACAGGTTAGCTTTGGCTTTCGGATTGCGGCGCAGAAGCAGGGCGGTGTTGCCGATCTGCTGAACAAGCTCTGCCCCGGTCTGTTCTACCAGAGCTTTGATGACAACTTTCTTAACTTCGCGGTCACCGACAGCGACTTTTATCTTGATCAGTTCATGGTCATCGAGTGCCCGGCCTATTTCTTCAAGGACGGCCTCGGTCAGGCCCTTGGAGGCGATTGTCACGATTGGGTTCAGGGTGTGGCCAATGGCGCGGTAGGCCTTTTTCTGTTCGTTGCTCAGTGCCATAGGGTGGGGTCGCTCGGAAGTAAGGTGTAAAATGGTGGATCATTATACCCTACCAGTGGAGTAAAGACTGCATATGGCACGTTCAAAATCGAGTGCTGACTGGCTGAAAGAACATGTCGATGATGTCTGGGTTCAGAAAGCCCAGCAGGATGGTTATCGCACCCGTGCCAGCTATAAGTTGATTGAACTGGATGAAAAAGACGCTCTGATGCGCCCAGGCATGACCGTTCTGGACCTGGGGTCGGCGCCGGGCGGCTGGTCTCAGGTGGTCGCACGTCGGGTGGGAAGTAAGGGCAATATCATTGCTTCAGACATTCTGGCGATGGATCCGATCGAAGATGTCACCTTCATTCAGGGTGACTTTACCACCGATGAAGTCTTCGATGAGCTGATGGGAGTTGTGAATGGTGCGCCCGTGGACCTTGTAATTTCGGATATGGCCCCCAATATGTCTGGAGTAGCCTCCATTGACCAGCCAGGTGCGATGTATCTGGTTGAACTTGCTCTGGATATGGCCCGCCAGGTTCTGAAACCAAACGGCGCGTTTGTTGCCAAAGTGTTTCAGGGAGAGGGCTTTGACGCCTATGTGGCGGACTTGCGGACGTCTTTCTCGAAAGTCGTGGTCCGTAAGCCCAAGGCATCGCGCCCGCGCTCCCGCGAAGTCTACGTGGTCGGTAAAGGTTTCCGTCCCTGAGGAATGGCTGCTAAGCTAAGCAGAGTGTAATCGGTCAGAGAACTGGCCAGCTGAAGAAGGTGGTGCCTCACATGGCAAAGAATTTCGTGTTATGGGCTGTTATCGCTGCCGTCCTGATGATGGTGTTTAACAGTTTCAATCCGTCTACCCGTGGTAATGAAATGTCGTATTCCGACTTCATGAGTGCGGTGCAGAACGGACAGGTGAAATCTGTGACGATCGCAGGGCAGAGCATTACAGGTGAGCAGCTCAATGGTGAGCGCTTCGAAACTGTGCTGCCAGCGTTTGATGACAAGCTGATGGACACGCTGCTGGAACGTAAGGTCCAGGTGGTTGGTGAGAAACCTGAGAAGCAGAGCTTCCTGTCGCAGCTACTGCTGGCATCTCTGCCGATTCTGATCATTATCGCTGTCTTTATGATCTTCATGCGACAGATGCAGGGCGGTGGCTCTGGGCGCGGCGGCCCGATGGCGTTTGGCAAGAGTAAGGCCAAACTTCTGAGCGAAGATCAGATCAAAACCACATTCGAAGACGTAGCGGGCTGTGATGAAGCCAAAGAAGACGTAAAAGAACTGGTGGAGTTTCTGCGCGAGCCAGGTAAGTACCAGCGTCTCGGCGGTAAGATTCCTCGTGGTGTGCTGATGGTGGGTCAGCCAGGGACAGGTAAAACACTGCTGGCCAAAGCCATCGCGGGTGAAGCCCGTGTGCCTTTCTTCTCAATCTCTGGCTCAGATTTCGTTGAAATGTTCGTCGGTGTGGGTGCATCCCGTGTCCGTGACATGTTCGAACAGGCGAAAAAGCAGGCCCCATGTATCATCTTTATTGATGAAATTGACGCCGTTGGCCGCTCACGTGGTGTGGGTATCGGTGGCGGTAATGACGAGCGCGAACAGACCCTGAACCAGCTGCTGGTTGAAATGGACGGCTTTGAAGTCAACGACGGCATCATCGTGATTGCTGCGACTAACCGACCTGATGTACTCGACCCTGCACTGTTGCGCCCTGGCCGTTTTGACCGCCAGGTTGTGGTCGGGCTGCCAGATATCCGTGGTCGTGAACAGATTCTTCATGTTCATATGAAAAAGGCACCGGTCGCGGAAGACGTGAACGCGTCTCTGATTGCGCGGGGGACACCAGGCTTCTCCGGTGCAGACCTTGCCAACCTGGTGAATGAAGCTGCCTTATTCGCAGCCCGGGCGAACCGCTCAGAAGTAACCATGGAAGAGTTTGAAAAAGCGAAAGACAAGATTCTGATGGGTGCTGAACGCAAAACCATGGTCATGTCTGAGAAAGAGAAAGAGAACACAGCGTACCATGAGGCTGGCCACGCAATCGTTGGTCGTCTGGTGCCTGAGCATGATCCTGTGTACAAGGTCTCTATCATTCCTCGTGGTCGCGCCCTCGGTGTGACCATGTTCCTCCCGGAGGAAGATCGCCATTCGATCAGCAAACGCGGCATTGAAAGCAATATCTGCTCTCTGTACGGCGGTCGTATCGCCGAAGAGCTGACTCTGGGCAAAGACGGTGTGACCACCGGTGCCTCCAATGACATCGAGCGGGCAACTAAGTATGCGCGCAACTATGTCACCAAGTGGGGTCTGTCTGAAAAACTCGGCGCTCAGCTGTATTCAGAAGATGAACAGAACAGCTACCTGGGCAGTTCCGGTGGCGGCCAGATGGCGCACCTGTCGGACGATACGGCTAAGACCATTGATGCCGAAGTGAAGAGCCTGCTGGATAATTGTTATCAGCGCGCGACCCAGATTCTGGTTGAACACCGTGACAAGCTGGAAATGATGAAAGACGCTCTGATGGAGTACGAAACTATCGACGCTGATCAGATCGATGACATTATGTCAGGCCGTAAGCCACGTCCGCCTAAGGGCTGGTCGGATGGTTCCGGCCCGTCTGCGCCAGCGCAGACGACCCGCGATATGGCGGGTGACGATGACGATGTCGTTGGTGAACCCGCTGGTGGCCAGAACTAAGTTCTGTCTGCAGGTCAAAGGCGGCTCAGGCCGCCTTTTTTGTTTGTCTGAGGAATACCCGTGAACCTCCGTTTACGTAACCGTACGTTAGATCTGTCCCAGCCCAATATCATGGGCATTCTCAATGTGACTCCCGATTCATTTTCTGATGGTGGTCTCTTTGACCGGCCAGAGAGAGCCTTGCGTCATTGTGAGCAGATGATCCGTGATGGGGCTGTGATTATTGATGTCGGTGGCGAATCAACCCGGCCTGGCGCCAGCCCTGTCAGCACGGAAGAAGAGCTGGAGCGCGTGGTGCCTGTGGTCGAGCGGATTTCAGCCTGTCTCGATGTGGCTGTGTCGGTAGATACCAGTAATCCGCAGGTCATCCGCGAGGCCGCTGCCGCAGGCGCACACCTGATAAATGATGTCAGGGCGTTACGCCGTAACGGGGCGGTCGAGGCAGTGGTTGAAACAGGTTTGCCGGTCTGCCTGATGCATATGCGTGGCGAGCCAGGCCATATGCAGGATAAGCCTTACTACGATGACCTGATGCAGGATGTCCGTCATTTTCTGCAGGAGCGTATCGACGTTGTTACGGCAGCAGGCGTATCCGCAGATCAGATCATTCTCGATCCAGGATTCGGGTTCGGAAAAAATCTGGTTCATAACTACACCCTGCTTAACCGTCTTCGCCAGATTCTCGATCTCGGCTACCCGGTGCTGACCGGCCTCTCCCGGAAGCGTATGATTGCAGGCGTATTAGAAGAAGGTACAGATGCAGTGGACCGCGATGGAGGCAGTGCTGCCGCGGCTGTGATCTGTGCAATGAATGGCGCCCGTATCATCAGGGCGCACAATGTCAGAGCAACCTGGGAAGCGATGCAGGTTGTCAGGGCGACTCTCGAGGAAGGACATGTCTAGAAAGTATTTTGGAACCGATGGTATCCGTGGTCGGGTCGGTGAAGCACCTATTACCCCTCAGTTTATTATGCATCTTGGTTGGGCGGCCGGTAAGGTCTTCGCTCAGCGCGGCAAAAGCCGCATTCTGATTGGTAAAGACACCCGGATTTCCGGCTATATGTTTGAATCGGCACTGGAAGCCGGTCTGTCGGCTGCAGGTGTGGATATCGGCCTGCTGGGCCCTATTCCTACACCAGGCATTGCTTATCTGACCCGCACCTTCCGGGCTCAGGCAGGCATCGTGATCAGCGCCTCTCACAATCCGTATTACGACAATGGAATTAAATTCTTCTCTGGAGATGGGACAAAACTGCCAGACGAAGTTGAGCTGGAAATTGAGTCTTATCTTGATCAGCCGATGACCTGTGTCGAATCTGACAAGCTTGGGAAAGCGGTACGTATTAACGATGCTGCGGGCCGGTATATTGAATTCTGTAAGGGCACCGTGAATTCGCTGAATCTGCGTGGCCTGAAAGTGGTTCTGGACTGCAGTCACGGTGCTACCTATCAGATCGCGCCGTCTGTATTCAGTGAGTTAGGTGCGACGGTCGTCACGATTGGTAATCAGCCTGATGGTCTGAACATTAACCACGAGTGTGGTTCGACCTCACCAGCCGCGTTGAAGGCGAGAGTGCTTGAAGAGAAGGCCGACCTGGGCATTGCTTTTGATGGCGATGGTGACCGGGTAATGATGGTTGATCATAACGGCGAACTGGTCGACGGCGATCAGCTGTTATTTATTATCGCCAGTCATGCCTTCGATCAGGGGCGGCTACAGGGAGGGGTTGTTGGTACCCAGATGAGTAATCTGGGACTGGAGCTGGCCCTGAAAGACAAAGGGATTGATTTCCGCCGAGCTAAAGTCGGTGACCGTCACGTCATGCAGATGCTGGCAGAGCATGGTTGGCGTTTTGGTGGTGAATCGTCGGGGCACCTTCTTTGTCTGGATGCGAACTCAACCGGCGACGGCATTGTGTCGGCCCTTCAGGTGCTGCTTGCGTTGCGTGACACCGGTGTGGGTTTGCACGAGTGGCAGAAGCGGATGAGCAAAATGCCGCAGACCATGATTAATGTGCGTCGTCAGAAGAACGTTGATGTTATGGCCCAGCCGGAAGTGATTGCCGCGGTGAAAGCGACAGAGAATAAACTGGCAGATCGCGGCCGTGTTCTGCTGCGGCCGTCCGGTACGGAACCCCTTGTGCGTGTGATGGTCGAGGCTGAAGATCCGGCGGTCACTCAATTGCTGGCACAGGAGCTGGCAGAAGTTGTAGAAAAGGCGCTGGCCTGATCCGGGAAGCCTCCTGCTTGTCTCCGGGGGGTATCTCGGCTAGTATCTGCGCTCTTTGAATTTCGGGGTAACACATGCGACGTACACTGGTAGCCGGTAACTGGAAAATGAATGCTTCGGTGGAAGACACCCGGGCGTTGTTGGCCGGGATCCGGGATGCAGGTGAACAGTCTTGCGAGATCGCTGTGTTTCCCCCATTTCCTTACCTGACCCTGGCGGTTGAACTGACTGCCGGGTCTGCCATCCAGGTCGGTGCACAGAATTGTGCAGATCAGGACAGCGGTGCGTTTACTGGTGAAGTGTCTGCAGCGATGCTGAGCGACATCGGTGCTTCAATGGTGATTCTTGGACATTCTGAGCGCCGTAGTCTGTATGGCGAGACCGATGCGGTAGTACTGGAAAAAACTAAAAAAGCGCTGACTTCTGGTCTGATTGCTGTGGTATGTGTCGGAGAAACTCTGAACGAACGGCAGAAAGGGGAAGAGGAAGTCGTCGTCGGTCGTCAGCTTAATCTTCTGCTGCAGGAGTTGAGTGACGCAGACTGGAAAAATATTGTTATTGCCTATGAGCCCGTCTGGGCCATTGGTACTGGCGAAACTGCTACGCCTGAACAGGCTCAGGCAATGCATGCATATATCCGTCGTCTGCTGGCCGGACGATCTGCAGAGATAGCGCAGGACACCCGCGTACTTTACGGGGGCAGCGTAAAGGCTGCGAACGCTGTGGAATTGTTTTCACAGCCAGACATTGATGGCGGACTGGTCGGGGGCGCGTCTCTCGATGTCGCTGAATTTCTTGGAATCTGTAGGGCGTAAGGGCTCGGGTTGTAAATTATGGAACAAATTATTCTGATCGTTCATATCATCCTTGCGGTAGGCATCGTGGCATTCGTCCTGATGCAGCAGGGGAAAGGCGCTGATGCGGGTGCTTCTTTTGGCGCTGGTGCCTCTCAGACTGTGTTCGGTTCAGGTGGCTCTGCAAATTTTATGAGCCGTACCACCGCCATTCTGGCAACTGCTTTTTTCGTAACCTCTCTGGGGCTGGCGGTTTTTGCTAAGCGTCAGGCGTCTGTGATCGAAAATTTCGGAATTCCTGTTGAAGAAGTGACAGAAACACTTGAGCAGGACACCCCAGTTGTGGAAGAATACGCGCCGTCCTCAGATGCACCCGAACTGGATGCATCAGTCTCTGGTGAAGAACCAGTGCTGGAGACTTCTGAAGAGTCTGAATAAGACTCGCCCTGTGTGCGGATGTGGTGGAATTGGTAGACACGCCATCTTGAGGGGGTGGTGAGCAACGCTCGTGCGAGTTCGAGTCTCGCCATCCGCACCAAATTATTGCGACGGTCCAGCCGCAGTGATGGGCTGGCTTTCAAAGAAGCGAACCTGGTTCGCTTTTTTTATTGCCCGGGCATATAATGCGCGGGCATATTCTAATAAAGCCCCTCATGTCAGGGGCTTTTTAGCAACTGAAGGGTCGGTAGCTGGCTGTTCAGTTAAGGTCACAGGAGACTGCTCTGGCAGTCTCTGGTCTGCGTAAGCAGTAGCGGACTGGGCACATGTTGCCCAGTTTTTGTTTGTATCGGGGACAGGTTTCTCCGGGAGAGATCAGGTTTGGCAAAAGACACTCAGCTTACAGAAATGCTGGCTCCGGTTGTGGAGTCGATGGGATTTACTTTCTGGGGTCTCGAGTTTGCACCGCAGGGGCGTCACTCGCTGTTGCGCATTTATATCGATCACGCTGATGGCATTACTGTTGATCACTGTGCGGCGGTCAGCCGTCAGGTAAGCAGTGTGCTGGATGTGGAAGATCCGATTTCGCAGGAATACACCCTTGAGGTGTCGTCTCCGGGTATGGATCGTCCACTGTTTACTCTCGAACAATTTACCGCGCACGCGGGGCATATTGTCGATCTCCGTCTGCGCATGGCGTTTGACGGGCGTCGTAAATTTAAGGGTCTTTTAATTGGTACAGAACAGGAAGATGTCGTCATCCGTGTCGATGACAACGAGTATCTTCTTCCTCTTGAGCTGATTGAAAAGGCTAATGTAGTTCCACAATTCAAGGATTAAGGTTGCAGAGCGAGGCTAGAAGATGAGCAAAGAAATTCTCCTGGTCGCGGAAGCGGTTTCCAACGAGAAAGGCGTTTCAAGGGAAATTATTTTTCAGGCGATTGAGTCGGCTCTCGCAGCCGCTGCCAAGAAACGTTACGAAGATGAAAACGCCATTATCCGTGTAGATATTGACCGTAAAACTGGCGATTACGAAACTTTCCGCACCTGGCTGGTTGTCAGCAACGATGTGGTTCCAGGTCTTGGCGACGAGCTGACCCTGGAAGAAGCACACGAAATCGACACCAATCTGCAACCGGGTGATACCTACGAAGTGCAGGTTGAAAATCCTGATTTCGGACGTATTGCTGCCCAGGCTGCTAAACAGATTATTGTGCAGAAAGTTCGCGAAGCTGAGCGTGCTCAGGTCGTAGAACAGTATGAGCACCGCGTAGGTGAACTGATTGGCGGCACCGTCAAAAAGGTTACCCGTGACAACGTTATCGTTGATCTTGGTAATAATGCTGAAGCACTGCTGCCTAAAGATCAGCTGATTGGCCGTGAAATTATGCGTATGGGCGATCGCGTCCGCGCCATTCTACACGCAGTACGCCCGGAAAATCGTGGCCCGCAGCTGATGCTGAGCCGTACTATTCCGGAAATGCTGATTGAGCTTTTCCGTATCGAAGTGCCGGAAATTGCAGAAGACGTTATTGAGATCAAAGGCGCAGCCCGCGATCCGGGTTCACGCGCAAAAATTGCAGTGAAATCCAACGATAAACGTATCGACCCTGTTGGTGCTTGTGTGGGTATGCGCGGCGCGCGTGTTCAGGCTGTCACCAATGAACTGGGCGGTAACGAGCGTATTGATATTGTGCTCTGGGACGACAACCCAGCGCAGCTGGTGATCAATGCTATGGCTCCTGCAGATGTTGCTTCTATCGTCGTTGATGAAGAATCCAACTCGATGGACGTTGCAGTGGCTGCTGATAACCTGGCTCAGGCAATCGGCCGTGGCGGACAGAACGTTCGTCTGGCGTCAGAACTGACCGGCTGGGAAATCAATGTAATGACCGAGGAAGAAGCGGTCGAGAAACAGAACGAAGAAGCAGCAGGCTTTATCGAGCACTTTATGCAGGCGCTGGATATCGACGATGACTTCGCCACTCTGCTGGTAGAAGAAGGCTTCACGACTCTGGAAGAAATCGCTTACGTCCCAATGGAAGAAATGCTGCAGATCGACGGTCTCGACGAAGATGTCGTGAGCGAACTGCGCAACCGTGCGAAAGACGTTCTTCTGACTCAGGCTATTGCTTCTGAAGAGAAGCTGGAAGCCGCAGAGCCAGCTGAAGATCTGTTGAGCATGGAAGGCATGGATAAGCATCTTGCTCTGGTCCTGGCCAGCAAAGGTATCGCAACGATGGAAGATCTTGCCGAGCAGTCCATCGACGACCTGTTGGATATCGAAGGGATGACGGAAGAAAAAGCGGGTGAGCTTATCATGACCGCCCGTAAGCCTTGGTTTGAAGGCAACGATTAATTACTCGCCCGGCATAGGAGAAACGTATGGCTGATGTAACAGTTAAAGAACTCGCCGACGTGGTAGGGACGAGCACTGACCGGCTTCTCTCTCAGATGAAAGAAGCTGGCCTTCCTCAGAAAGCTGAGGATGAGAAAGTGACAGACGAACAGAAGCAGTCACTGCTTCAGTTTCTGAAGAAAAGCCACGGCGAAGCGACCGGTGAGCCTAAGAAAATTACGCTGACCCGCAAGGTCACGCACACTCTGAAAACTGGTCAGGGTGGTAAGAAGGCGGTCAATATTGAAGTACGTAAAAAGCGTACTTATGTAAAACGTGAAGATGTCGATCTGGCTGCTGAAAAAGCACGTCAGGAAGAAGAAGCACGTCTTGCAGAAGAAAAAGCAGCAGCCCTGAAAGCTCAGGAAGCTGCGGAAAAAGCGGCAGCCGAAGAAGCTGCGGCGAAAACCGCTGCTGAACCTCAGGCTGAAGAAACTGCAGCAGCGCCTGCTGCTGAGCCAGTAAAAGAGGCTGCGCCGCGTAACAAGCCGGCAGCGAAAGCTAAGCCGAAAGCAGCTGAGCCAGAAGAAGATGCTGCTCAGAAACGTGCGGCAGCAGAAGCAGCTCAGGCGCGTCAGGAAGAGCATCGTAAAAAGGCTAAGCCTGCTAAGCGTCACGAGTCCCGCGACAGTCGTTTCGATGATGACGACAATAACAGCGGCGATCGTAACCGTGGTCACCGTCGTGGTGGTAAAGGTGGCAAGCTCAAAGGCGGACGTGGTCGCGGTCAGTCAAATGATCACGCCTTCACTAAGCCGACTGCGCCAGTGATTCGTGAAGTTGAACTGCCAGAAGCAATCACTGTCGGTGACCTTGCTTCGAAGATGGCCGTCAAAGCGGGTGAAGTGATTAAAGAGCTGATGAAAATGGGCGTCATGGCGACCATTAACCAGACTCTGGATCAGGACACTGCCTCGCTTGTGGTTGAAGAAATGGGTCACAAGGTTTCGAAACTGATCGCTGATAACCAGCTTGAGCAGGACGTGACCGAATCTGTGAGCTACAGCAGCGAAGAGCAGCCGCGTGCTCCGGTTGTGACCGTTATGGGTCACGTTGACCATGGTAAAACGTCTCTGCTGGATTACATCCGTAGCTCACGTGTTGCTTCTGGCGAAGCCGGTGGTATTACCCAGCATATTGGCGCATACCACGTAGAAACTGACCGTGGCATGGTGTCCTTCCTGGATACACCTGGACACGCAGCCTTTACGGCAATGCGTGCCCGTGGTGCGCAGGCCACTGACGTCGTTATCCTGGTGGTTGCCGCCGACGATGGTGTGATGCCACAGACGGAAGAAGCCGTACAGCACGCGAAATCAGCGGGTGTTCCTCTGGTTGTTGCCGTGAACAAGATGGATAAAGAAACCGCTGATCCGGATCGTGTTAAAAACGAACTGTCAGCGCGTGACGTTATTCCGGAAGACTGGGGCGGTGATGTTCCGTTTATCCCAGTGTCTGCGAAAACCGGTCAGGGTATTGATGAACTGCTCGAAGCTGTTCTGCTGCAGGCCGAACTGCTTGAGCTTAAGGCTCACTTCGTAGGCCCGGGTCAGGGTGTGGTTGTTGAATCGCGTCTGGATAAAGGTCGCGGTCCGGTGGCAACGCTGCTGGTTCAGAACGGTACTCTGAAGAAAGGCGACGTGGTTCTGGCAGGTACCTGCTGGGGTCGTGCCCGTGCACTGCTGGACGAAAATGGTAAGCAGACCGAGTCTGCAGGTCCGTCTATTCCGGTAGAGATTCTGGGTCTGAATGGTACACCGGATGCTGGCGATAACTTCATGGTGGTTGAGAACGAGAAGAAGGCACGTGAAGTAGCTGAATTCCGTGAAACCAAAATGAAAGAACAGCACCAGCAGCGCCAGCAGGCTGCGAAACTGGATGCGCTCTTTGCTGGTATGGCTGAAGGTGAAGTTGCTTCACTGAATGTCGTGGTTAAGACCGACGTTCGTGGCTCTCTGGAAGCGATCGTATCTTCGCTGCAGAAGCTGGCAACTGACGAAGTGAAAGTGAACGTGGTCGCCTCAGGTGTTGGTGGTATCACCGAAACTGATGCGACTCTCGCGGTTGCTGCAAGCGCGGTTGTATTCGGCTTTAACGTTCGTGCGGATAACGCCGCCAAGCGTGTAGTTGAAAACAACGACGTTGATATGCGCTACTACAGCGTAATCTACGATCTGATCGACGATGTTAAGCAGGCGATGGCCGGTCTTCTGGCGCCAGAGCTGCGCGAAGAAATCGTTGGTATCGCTGAAGTGCGTGATGTCTTCAAGTCGCCTAAGTTCGGTCAGATTGCTGGCTGTATGGTGACGGAAGGTACGGTATACCGTAATAAGAAGATCCGTGTACTGCGCGATAACGTAGTGATCTACGAAGGTGAACTGGAATCTCTGCGTCGCTTTAAAGACGACGTTCAGGAAGTTCGTCAGAGCACCGAATGTGGTATCGGCGTGAAGAACTATCAGGATGTTCGCCCAGGCGATCAGATCGAAGTCTTCGACGTGAAAGAAGTTGCCCGTACGCTGTAATTCAGCCCGAGCAGTCTGAATAACCAAAGCCCGGACTCATCCGGGCTTTGGTGTCTCTGGAGAAAAGAGAATGCCAAAAGATTTCAGCCGTACCTCCCGACTGGGAGAGCAGATTCAGCGCGAAGTCGCGCAGATGATTCAGTTTGAAATGAAAAACCCGAAGCTGGGCATGGTGACGCTTAATCAGGTGAAGGTCGCGAAAGACCTGGGTTATGCCGATATCTATTTCACAGTAATGGGCGCCAAAGGCGAAACCGATGCCGAGATCCGTGCAACGGCCAGCAAAATTCTGAATGAAGCAGCAGGCTACCTGCGTTCAGAACTTGCCAAAATTCTGCGTACCCGTGTGACTCCGCAACTGCGTTTTCACTATGACGAGTCGCTGGAACGTGGTCATTTCCTGACGGGGTTGATCAAACAGGCCCGCTCAGAAGACGACGCCCGCCATAAGGACGACGAACAGGACTGACATGGCGCGCAAGAAAAAGGGCCGGGACATTACCGGTATTCTGGTGGTGAATAAACCATTAGGACTCAGTTCCAATCAGGTACTGCAACGCGTTAAACGCCTGTTCAATGCCAATAAAGCCGGTCATACCGGCGCCCTCGACCCGGAGGCCAGCGGTGTTCTGCCGATCTGTCTGGGGGAGGCCACTAAGTTTTCTCAGTTATTGCTCGATTCTGATAAAGGCTACCGTACCACGGCCTTTCTTGGTCAGGTACGCAGCACCGGCGATAAAGAAGGTGAGGTGCTTGAAGAGCGGCCTGTGCCCGTGTTTGATGATGATCGCATTGAAGCGGTGCTCAACGACTTTCGTGGTGACGTTGAGCAGGTTCCACCGATGTTCTCAGCGTTGAAGATGAACGGCAAGCCGTTGTATGAGCTGGCTCGTCAGGGCATGTCGCAGGAAGAAATGCGCGCCGTGGCTGAGAAAAAGCGTCGCGTGATTCAGATCCATGAGCTGACGCTGCATCACGCCACGGACACGACCCTGGATCTGAGTGTGCGTTGCTCCAAAGGGACCTATATCCGCACACTGGTTGAAGACATTGGTGAGGCGCTCGGGTGTGGTGCGTTTGTGCAGGATTTACATCGCACTCACTCAGGCCCTTACGACGAAAGTATGTCGCACACACTGGAAGGGCTTGAGTCACTCGCGGAACAATCCGGCGACGACAAAGGTGCGCTCGATTCGCTGCTGATGCCCGCAGAGACTGCGCTTCCGGAGTCCTGGCCTGTCGTAGAACTGACGGTCTCGGAGGCCGCACGTATGCTGCAGGGGCAGGCAATAAAAACTGGCCTGGAAGATTGTCCTTCTGTACAATTATGGGCCGTTGAATCTGACGTTCGTGTTCTTACTGGCATCGGCTACATAGAAAACGGCGTTATCCGCTCTCAGAGATTGTTGCAGGTCAACCTGCCGTCCTGAGCCGGAAGGTACAACTGTCACCGTCGGTGACAACGCATGCCACTGTAAATGTGCACGGTGGTGATGTGATCTCAAGCACATTGAACGGAGTTATGAAAATGGCACTGTCTGCTGAAAAGAAAGCTGAACTGGTAAAAGAGTTTCAAACTGCTGAAGGCGATACTGGTTCCCCTGAAGTACAGGTTGCTCTGCTGACCTACAACATCAATGGTCTGCAGGATCACTTCAAGGCGAACAAAAAAGATCACCACTCACGTCGTGGTCTGATTCGCATGGTTAACCAGCGTCGTAAGCTGCTGGACTACCTGAAAGGCAAAGATGCTAACCGCTACCTTGAGCTGATCAAGAAGCTGGGTCTGCGTCGCTAAGACAGCAAGATAAGGGTCGCCAAGTGCGGCTCTTATTTTTTGTACTTCTCATATCTCTGCCAAACATCCTGCGAATGCTGTGGTGCCAACCCCGTGTATAAAGTAAATCACGGTGGTGCTTCTAACCATTTTCCTTCACCGAGGGTAAATGTTTAGAAGCACCGGCAGTAGCGTAGGGAACTCATACAAAAATTAAGGAAAGACTGAATGAGCAATATCCCTGTTGCTAAGACAAAAACGTTTGAATTCGGCGGTCAGACCGTCACTCTCGAAACTGGCCGTATCGCCCGTCAGGCGGATGGTGCAGTTCTCGCAACGATCGGCAAGACTCAGGTACTGGCAACGGTTGTTGCTGCTAAGAGCACCAAGCCGGGCCAGGATTTCTTCCCGCTGTCTGTTCACTACCAGGAAAAAATGTACGCCGCTGGCCGTATCCCGGGTGGTTACCTGAAGCGTGAAGGTCGTCCTTCTGAGAAAGAAACCCTGACTTCACGTCTGATCGACCGCCCTATCCGCCCTCTGTTCCCGGAAGGCTTCCTGAACGAAGTTCAGGTGATCCCTACGGTCATGGCCTCTGAAAAAGGCGTTGATCCTGACATCTGCGCAATGATCGCTGTATCTGCGGCTCTGGCAGTGTCTGGTGTGCCTTTCAATGGTCCTATCGGTGCAGCCCGCGTTGGTTTCACTGACGAAGACGGCTACATGCTGAACCCAACCGATGCACAGCTGGAAGAGTCTCTGCTGGACATGGTTGTGGCTGGTACTAAAGACGCGGTTCTGATGGTTGAATCAGAAGCTGACGAACTGACCGAAGACGAAATGCTGGGTGCGGTTCTGTTCGCGCACAAATCTTTCCAGAGCGCCATCACTGCGATCAGCGAGTGGACGGCTGAACTGGGTGTTGAGCGTTGGGACTGGACTGCAGAAGCCCGTAACGAAGCTCTGTACAACGCTGTTAAAGCAGAAGCGGCTGCCGGTATCGGCGAAGCCTACACCATCTCTGACAAGATGGCTCGTTACGCTAAGCTGGACGAAGTTAAAGCGGCAGCGGTTGAAAAACTGGCAGCGGCTGAAGGCGAAGAAGGCTTCACTGCTGACGAAATCGCCGAGATGGTTGGCGAACTGAAGTACGAAGTGGTTCGTAACCGCGTTATCGAAGGCCAGCCACGTATCGACGGTCGTGATAACGACACCGTACGTCCACTGACCATCGAAACTGGTGTTCTGAAGACGACTCACGGTTCTGCGATCTTCACCCGTGGTGAAACTCAGGCGATCGTTGCTACGACTCTGGGTTCTGCCCGTGACGCGCAGATGATCGACTTCCTGCACGGTACCCAGACTGATCCGTTCCTGTTCCACTATAACTTCCCTCCATTCTCTGTAGGTGAAGCTGGTCGTATGGGTTCTCCAGGTCGTCGTGAGATTGGTCACGGTCGTCTGGCCCGTCGTGGTGTTCAGGCAATGATGCCAACTCAGGACGAATTCCCATACACCATCCGCGTTGTATCTGAGATCACCGAATCTAACGGTTCGTCTTCCATGGCGTCTGTATGTGGTGCATCTCTGGCTCTGATGGACGCGGGTGTGCCGATCAAGGCACCAGTTGCTGGTATCGCTATGGGTCTGGTTAAAGAAGGCGAGCAGTTCGCTGTACTGACCGACATCCTGGGTGACGAAGATCACCTGGGTGACATGGACTTTAAAGTAGCGGGTACTGACGAAGGTATCACTGCACTGCAGATGGATATCAAGATCGAAGGTATCACTGAGCAGATCATGGAAATCGCTCTGGAAAAAGCGAAGGCGGCACGTCTGAGCATCCTGAACGACATGAACAAAGTGATCGCAGAACCTCGTAAAGAGCTGTCTGAGAACGCACCTACCATGACGACCATGAAGATTGCTTCAGACAAGATCCGTGACGTGATTGGTAAAGGTGGTGCAACCATCCGTGACATCACTGAGAAGACTGGTGCTTCTGTTGATATCAACGACGACGGTGAAATCAAAATCTTCGCGACTGACAAAGCCAGCGCTGATGCGGCTAAGAGCATGATCGAAGGTATCACTGCTGATATCGAAGTGGGCGTAACTTACGAAGGTAAGGTCAGCAAGATCGTTGACTTCGGTGCTTTCATCACCGTACTGCCGGGCAAGGATGGTCTGCTGCACATTTCTCAGATCAGCGAAGATCGTGTTGAAAACGTGTCAGACTTCCTGAGCGAAGGTCAGATGGTTAAGGTTCACGTGATGGACGTTGATCCAAAAGGTCGCGTTAAGCTGACTATGAAGGGTGTTGAGCAGTAAGTTATTGCTCACACGCGTGAAAAAGCCGCTCTCTTGAGCGGCTTTTTTTTGTCTCGCAGAAACAGGTTATGCCAGTGCCGGCTCTGCATCGCTCTCCGTGCCGGAGTGCACCAGATGTTCGAGCACGTTAAATGGGTTGGCCTGAACCTGAATCAGTTGGCGGTTGCCCTGAATGCCATTCATCCGCCAGTGACCCAGGCGGACGTTGTCAATCAGAGCGACATCCCCTTTCTGCCATGCCATCAGGTGCGCTTCACTGAATATGGTGTGGAAGAACTGGTACTGTTCTTCTTCGCTCCAACCAAGAGAATCACCGTTTTCATCGACCAGATCCCAGTTCATGTTCAGTGCATCGGCGGTCGAATCACGGATGATCTCGCCTCTGTCATGGAACACTTCCTGTGCTGCCTTGTGCACCTGGCCGTTGGCATTGCGGGCAAATGACCAGGGCTGTACAGCAATGCTGTCTGTTTCCGGGACATAGCATGCGGCAGGGCAGAGTTTGCCAGTGAGAATACCGTGGCCATCCTCTTTTACTTCGACCGCCATCGGACTGAGGTTAAGAATGAGCTTGTCGAGCCATCCCAGTGGACGTGCGGTTGTGTAGCTGTATTTATTCCACCCCTTAAGAAATTTTTCCTGTAAGGCAGCCGGTAACCGGTCTATCACCGAAGAAAAATCGGCCATGCCGGTTTCTGCCTGATATTCGCCGGGTTGCTGGCAGCAGAGGGCGAGATAACGGGAACGTTGGGGCAGGCCACCTCCCTCGACATGAGGCCCCTGAATGGAGTTTTCGACAGGTCCGAGACGCACGGTAGATTTGCCAAGATAGCGACGGTAGTCGCCAGCCCCCAGAATCTTTTCCGACCACTTGCGTAGCCAGTTCGCCACAAAGGTGGGGGTGCCTTTGCTGTTAAATGAATTCCAGGGAGCCAGCTGCAGTTGTTCGTTTACGAAGAGATCGAACTCATCAGAGCCCGGGGCGGTAAAACCACGGAAGAGAATCCCCCCATGCTGGTTCACCTGATCCATAAAATAATCGTGATTCTCCCGGCAGAGCCTGCCGAGTTCGCTTTTGTCAGCCTCAGTCAGAGGACTGAACATGACCAGAAAGGGAGTAATCAGGGTCCGTTCGAGACCCTCGGGGAGCATAGGTTTCATCGCAATATCCTTATTCTTCTTGGTGAGATATTGCAGATTATTCCGGCTTAGCGGTATGGTCAGGCATTCGCCTGAATGACGTAACAGGCCAGGTATTTAAAAATAGGAATAGTGTATGAGACTACAAAAACGAAAAGTTTTTGTAGTCTCATTGGTTCTGATTCCTAAGTGTTAGGTATTGCGAGGATTACTGCACTTCGTCCTGAGTCAGGCTGAAGTGGCGTAACGTGCCTGTATTACCGACATTGCGATCTGTGACGGTCAGCAGATACGTGCCTGGCTCACCGGATGCGGCTGCACCGTATGTGCCTGTCTGGCCACTGACCGATGTGCGCGTCATAGCGGTCTGGCGACCATCCGGTGACGTGAGAACCACACTCAGCTCATTATGAGATGCATGATCTATCTGCACGGACAACGCCCCATTACTGCCTTCTGCAGCCACGACAAGCGGGATGCTGGTGACGCCCTGACGGGTAAAGAACCAGAAGTAACGGCTGGCGTCGTTAAGGCGGGCATTGGTTGCGCCGCCGTAGGTCACACTGATCACTTCCGGCTCCTGAGGTTCTTCTGGTTCCCCGGGTTCTTCCGGTGTGTCTGGCGTGGTTCCGGTCAGCGTGCTGAGCGCAGCGTAAGCGTCCACCACACCTGCACCACAGCCCTCACAAGAAGCGCTGAACGGACGCGCGGTGTTCACCAGCAGGCTGGTGATTTCCGCCGGAGTAATCAAGGGGTCTGCGGAGCGGATCAGAGCAACCACACCAGCCACCTGTGGTGCTGCCATAGACGTGCCCTGGTATCCTGCATATGCCGCGCCTTCGCGTCCCCGGGTGCCGCTGTCGATGGTGCTGATAATTGCCTCACCATTGCCACCTCCCGGCGCTGCGATATCGACAACATCGCCAAAATTCGAGTAACTGGCGCGGGCGCCATCCACACCAACCGATGCGACTGTAATTACGTTATTGCAGTTGGCTGGCACTGACCCCGACGCATTAACGTTTTCATTACCAGCGGCGACAACGACGACGGAGCCTGCGTCGGTCGCGGCATCAATAGCATCCTGCATAAACGAAGGGCAGGTGCCCGCGCCGCCCAGCGACAGGTTGATGACATCGGCCGGGTTAGCATTCACTGGGGCGCCATCGACGCTGAGGCCGGCTGACCACATTACGCCGTCGGCAATATCCGAAAGCGATCCGCCACAGGAGCCAAGCACCCGCACAGGGACAAACCGGGCGCCCGGAGCAACGCCCGCGATCCCTGTACCATTGTCGGTTACTGCATTGGCAATCCCGGCGACATGGGCACCATGCCAGGAAGAGTTACTGGAAAAGCCGCAGTTCCAGAAGGTGGTGTAATCGCCTTCATCAATGGCATTGCCGTCGCGTCCGTCGCCATCGCGGGCAGCGCTGGAGCTGGAAATCATGTCGTAGCCCGGCAGGCGGTTCGCATCCAGATCCGGGTGAGGTACATAGCCAGTGTCAGCGACCGCAATCACTGCGCCACTGCCATCGGCAATGTCCCACGCAGGGAAGGCATTGATCCCGGCAATCTCACTGAACAGCCCCCATTGCTGGCCCACCATCGGGTCTGCCGGCACGTATTTGGCGGTAACGTGGATATCTTCTTCAATCGTGCGGATCAGGCCACTGGCCTGCAGGGCTTCAATCCACTGGCTGCGGCGATCGTCGGGCAGATTGATTACCCAGCGCCGGCGATCCGCCATACGACGTTTCAGTGTCAGTGCAGGAAACCACTGCTGCAGACGCGTTGGAGTGGCATCTTCGGCCTGATGGGTAGTGATTACATATTGTGCGGCATGGCCCGTTGTGGCTGCTGAAGCCAGCAGAGCGGCCGCCAGTAGATGTCCTGTCTTCATTATTATTATTCCTCGTACGGGACGACATGGCAGAGTGGACAATATCGCCCGTGTGGCGGGCTTTGTATATAGAAGACTCAGGCCATCTGGTCATAAATGAACAGATTCTGTCTGAATGACATGCGCTCGCAATAGTTACGAAGTGTTACTTTCTGGCCGTGATTACGTTATCAAAAGCGGCCAGAAAGGGAGATTTAGGTCTACACTGACAGGAGTGGCAGGTCAGACCCTGCACCTGAATTTTAAGAATAACAATAAGGTGATACCGACATGACGAATGCTTCCGGCCGCTGGGTGCTGGCCGTAATTCTCCTGTTACCCGGTGTGATTACCGCATTGTCTTTCCATTTGCTGTCGTCGCCGCTTCCGAGCGAGGCAGACTTAGCAGCGCTGCCTGCGACCGCTGCAGGCGAACCCGACGACGTCAGTGCACCCGCTGCGGTGGGTGAAACTATTTACCGTGCCAGTGACGCCGCATTATTTGATGCGCGCCATCTTGCCGGGCGTCTTCTGATACAGAGCCCTGAATACAGATTTCGCCGAGATGAGCCTCTGGTGGCCAGAGTCGTACTTGAAATGAGTCGCGGTGATCTGCCTGACGATTACGAATTTATGGTGTGGGTCACGACCGGGCAGGGTAACTTTGTCGCGGATATTACTCCGGGCTGGACGGTAGAGGCGGACCGGATCACGGGGCGTATTTCAGTGATGTCTTCACCCCAATGGCCGACACAGCTTCGCCTTCAGGCTGTCCTGCGGATTCCTGGTGAAAATGCGGTCCAGGTATCCCTGGCGACCGAAGTGTTTGAACCGGTCGCCGTTGTAAAAGGCACAGGGCAGCCTTTTATCGAACAGGGTATCTGGCAGATTCCGCTAAGGGTGGAGGTGTACGAGCCCGGGGTGGTGACCGTGACAGCCACTCTAACCGACGAACAGGGCGCCGTCATCACTCACCTTCATAGCCGGCAACGGTTAGAAACAACGGGTCAGGCTTTGCTGCATGTCCGCGATACGGCGCTCACTGCAGAGCAGAAGACAAGTCATCTTCAGCTCACGGACATTCAGGTCCGTCACATCTCTGACCGGTATTCAGCACCTCTTGGGTGGGGGGATTCGGAAAAGAATCGCTACACTCTGCCGCAGCTTGATGCCCTGAGGTCAGGCGTAGAGGTCAATGATTGATCCACGCCGGCTCTGGCCACTCAGACTGGCCGTTTCGCTGTAAGGGTCAGCGGGTGTGGCGGAAGCACCCTGGCGGTCACCGGCGAGTGTTGCGAGGGTTTCTTCGTCAGGGATCGCGGGAAAATACTCACCATCTATTACGTTACTCGTCTGGCGACGGGCATCCTCATCGGTCTGCAACGGTTCCCGGTTGCGTGACCGCTCCTCCTGCGTGGTATTCGTCGCAGGTGACAGTCCGGGCTGAAGTGGCGGCAGATTGGATGAGATCATCTATACACTTTAGCTCTGATTGCTTCAGGATCAATCCGGCAGGCGGATAACACCCTGCATAAAGTGAAAGGTTGTCCCGCGGATACCCACCGTGTCTTCCCCGACCGTCAGGCTGACATCGCCACCCCGTTGGGAGCACTGACGCGCCGACAACTGATGTTTTTCCAGGCGCTCAGCCCAGAGCGGAGCCAGTGAACAATAAGCAGAGCCTGTCACTGGATCTTCGTCGATTCCCTGCTGTGGTGCGAAGAAACGGCAGACGAAGTCCAGACCTTCGCTACCCCCCGGCGCGGTTATGGCCAGACCGAAGATATCCAGTGCTTTGATCAGCGAAAAATCAGGCTGGCAGCTTTTCAAAGTCTCTGCATCTGCGAGTTCTGCAATCAGATCGCGGGACTGATGCAGAGCCACCACGGGTACCCCCAGTGCTTTCGCAACCTGATTAAGCAGGCGTTTACCTTTTAACGGTTCGGGGGCCCGATTGGGAAAGTTCAGCTCATATTCCGGCGACTCCCCATCAATCACAGTGACGGAGATGTTACCTACACCACAGGTCAGCGGCAGTTCTTCACGTTCATCGCCAAGTACCTGATGAATGACATGAGCAGCAGCGAGGGTGGCGTGCCCACAGAGGTCTACCTCGGCAGTGGGGGTAAACCAGCGGATTGCATAGGTGCCATCAGTCTGGCGGACAAAAAAACTGGTTTCAGACAGATTGTTTTCTGCCGCAATGGCCAGCATTTCAGCATCGCTCAGCCACTGGTGCAGGGGAACAACCGCCGCGGCGTTGCCGCTGAACAAGGAGCCTTCGGTGCTTGTAAATGCGTCTATCTGAAAAATCGGTAGATCCATATCGGGGTGTTCTGTCCGGTTATGTGCGGGGCAGACGCTATTTAACGTGTTATAGCCACAGGGGGCAATGCAAACTGTAAATATCTCTTCTCTTGATGCAGCGCAATTACTCACCCCCTGAGCCTCTCTTAGACTGGGTTTTTTCTTTGACGAGTGGCTTCACTATGACAACTCAGTTGAGCAGTATGGAACATCCGGCGGCGATACCCGGGATATCTGGCGAAGAGGCTCAGCGCTGGGCAGCAGGGTGCGGTGTCATCACTCACAGTCCGGAGACCGTGGAGCAGGTGGCTGCTCTGGCCGATATTCTTGTACGCGAAGGGGCAATTGCCGATGCCGCAGACTGCTATCGCGTACTTCGTGCTCTGGATGTCGTTACCAACAGTGCCATGTGGTTGGTGGTTCATATGACCTATGCCCGTCAGATCCGCCTTGACGGGACGCCACTGAACAGTAGCGATTTTAAAGTGGATCCTCAGGGGCATACCGGCGGATCACTCAATATGGTGCCTGCGTACGCTGCTCTGCTGGCACTGAATACGTTGACGGGCACGCACCGGGACTGGTTAATGGGTCAGGGGCACTGTGTCGCAGCCATTGATGCACTGCAGTTGCTGACCGGAACCGCGCTGCCTGCACGCCGGAGGGCGTACCCCCTGAATGACGATGGTCTCAGTCAGTTTGTCTCTGATTTTTATCGTTATCAGATCGGACCCGACGGCCGGCCGCTGTCGCCGCTCGGCAGTCACGTGAATGTCCATACGGCGGGGGCCCGGATGGAAGGCGGCTATCTGGGATTTGGTGGACTTCAGTACGTGCATCAGCCGTTGCCTGGGGAACGGCTGGTCGCATTCCTGAGCGATGGTGCGTTTGAAGAACAGCGCGGCAGTGATTGGGCAGCCCGCTGGTGGCGTGCCCGCGACAGTGGGCTGGTGTCTCCTGTGATGATTGCGAATGGCCGGCGCATTGATCAGCGGACTACGACGGAACAACAGGGCGGGGTGACCTGGTTAAGCCAACATCTGCGCCATCAGGGGTTCGCCCCTTTCATTATCGACGGTAAAGATCCGGCGGCTTTTGTCTGTGCGATTTTCCGGATGGAACGGGAACTGGAAGCGCTGGGTGAACAGGCAGAGACGAGCGGCAATGGCTACCCGGTGGCGATGCCGTACTGTATCGCCAGCACGATAAAAGGGTTTGGCTTTCCCGGGGCGGGCACCAATGCCGCGCACGGGTTACCACTCGGTGCGGACCTGCACCACAGCACAGAAGCGCAGACGTTTTTTCATAAGGGCGCGGCGGCGCTGTACCAGCCTGAAGCCACCTGGAAGGCTGCCGCAGCGGAGCTGATTCAACCCAAGGCCCCCCGGCGCCCTGCGGAAGTTACGGTGCAACGTCACGAGCCACACTGGTGTGATCATCCGCTATCGCCAATGGCCGCTCTGGATGGATATTTCACCGATCTGGTGGAGGTTAATCCACATCTGCGGGTGCGCATTGGTAACCCGGATGAGCTGTCCTCGAACCGGATGAATCAGACTCTCGATCTCCTGCAGCACCGCGTGACTGAGCCTGAACCGGGTACGCCTGAATCTCTGTATGGTGGTGTGATTACTGCGTTGAATGAGGAGGCCGTAGTCAGTGCCTGTCTGGCGAATCAGCGCGGACTGAACCTGGTCGTCAGTTATGAGGCCTTTGCGGTCAAAATGCTGGGGGCCCTGCGTCAGGCGATGATTTTTGCCCGACACCAGAAAGAGGCGGGAGAGCCGGCAGGGTGGGCGGGCCTGCCAGTCATCAGTACGTCGCACGTCTGGGAAAACGGAAAAAACGAGCAGTCTCACCAGGATCCGGTGCTGGGTGAAGCATTGCTGGGCGAAATGAGCGACGTGTCCCGTGTGGTATTCCCGGTGGATGCCAACAGTGCGATTGCCTGTCTGCAGGCCTGCTACGGTGACCTCGGTGTTATCTGGAATCTGGTGGTGCCCAAATCCGTCATGCCGGTGCGGCTGACATCTTCTCAGGCACTGAAACTGGTGAATGATGGTGCCATCTGCGTGCGCGGGCATTGTGGTGCGGCCCTGCAACTGGTCGCCTGTGGAGCATTTCAGCTGCAGCAGGCCTTACTGGCCAGTGATCGCCTGCGCAGTCTTGGCGTTTCGCACAGCGTGATCTGTCTGCTGGAACCCGGGCGCTTCCGGGTTCCCCGTGATCAGACTGAGGCACACGCCATGGCGTCGGATGAAGTGATCAGTCTGTTGTTTCCACCTCAGGTCAAAACCCGTGTGCTGCTGACACATACCCGCCCGGAAGTCCTTCTTGCCCACGCCCGGCGTCTGGATTCTGGCCCCGCGCACTGCAGTGCTCTCGGATATCGCAACCAGGGTGGCACTCTGGACAGTGAGGGAATGCTGTTCGCCAATGGTTGTACCTGGGCCCATGCCCTGAAGGAACTGGCGCGGTTGAGTGGACAGTCAGCCAGTGACTGGCTGTCGCAGGAAGAACTGGATGCAATCTCCGGCCACGGCGACCCGTATGTCGTGATCCGTGCGCCGGTGAGGTAAGGCTTACTTGATCGCGATGCCGACGGGCAGAGTCTCAAACCAGTCGAGAAATTCTCCGACCTGAGGCTGCTTGAAAAGGCGCCCATGCTGGGGTGCCATGACTTTTACATTGAGCTGGCGCACCCGGCGGATCCAGTCGAGCTTAGCGTCGTTTGACGGCATCCAGCGCTGGTGGAACTTCTTCATTTTGGGTGCGTGACGTTCCATGTTGTCGACCCAGAGCGGCGCATCGGTGGGCTCCATGGCCGCACCGACATCGCCACTCATTAAAATTCCCGCCTTAGCGTCCCAGACATGAAAGTTGCCCGAGGAGTGAAGGTAATGGGCCGGAATAAACTGCAGCTGTGTATGTCCCACCTGAATGGTCATACCTTCATCAGGAATGGCCCGGAAGCGGATACTCTCCATGCCAAAATGACGGATAAAACTTTCCCATAACCAGGGCGAGTAGAGTTCGGCCTTAGGTAACGCCTGATCCCAGAGCCCCAGTGATGAAATGATGTCGGGGTCCTGATGGGACGCAAACAGATGGGTTATCTGTTCGGCGGGGACGTATTTCAGTACCGCAGAGAGCATAGGTGCGAACAGTTCAATGCCGCCCGGATCAAGCAGTATCGCCTGATTGCCGCTCTGAATCAGATACTGGTTAGTATCAATAATACCGTCGGGTTTGTTCGCGTCACGGCCGAACATAATCCAGCGGTGATCATCCTGTTCATAGAGGACTGTGGCTAACATGCGGCTTTCCTTTCCCTGTGGTTCTGACTGAGGAGGGCATTTGCCCGGTTCAGGTGGCCACCGATGCGTTCGGCAGTCTCACGGATGTTGTCGGCGATCACTTCGAGCTGACCCCGGAAGTCGCCGGCACTGGAGGCTTCCACATGACTGGACGTGGCGATCAGGTTCGCTGTGCGGATGTGTTTACGGCTTTCTTCCAGTTGATCAATCAGGCGTCGTAGCCCGTGTTGCAGTTCCTGATTGAGCGACCCGCTGCGTTGTTCGCAGGCAAGTATCCGCCCTGAAATGGAGTCTGCGTGTGTCGAGTTCTGGGCTCTGACCCAGTGAAAGCGTTCGTTCGCCATATCAGAGCGCCATGCCGATACCGCCTGATTGGACAGATGCTCAGCATCGTTATTGATTGCCTGAGACTGCTGAATAATGGCGCTGGCCAGTTCTTCGATAAAATCGGTAATTGCACGGAAGCCGACCGTGCGGCTGCCTGCCCGGACTGCGAGCGCACGGGCATTCTTGGCGGTCAGCGCAAGTCCGCGGGCTTCCATCATGGCCTGATGGAGTTCGGCAGAAATACTGGCGGCGGTGATAAATACGGGAGCGGACACGCTGGATCCCTCATTGGTGTTTCCTGAATCAAAAGTGTAGAAAAGCCCGGAAGAATTGCCTGACTTTTTTTGCGGTTTTCTGACTCAGATCAGTCAGGGATATCTTTAAGCTCTGTCCCTGCCGCATTGGTCTTCAGCCAACCGCGGATACGGCGCACGACCAGAGGGTTGGCGTGACCGCTGCCTTCTAAGCGTATCTGCTGATAACCGCCCCTGTGCCTTCTCGCCATTGCACCTCTGCGTTCTCTGACCGACCACTCTGGTGTGCGGTTATCGGCCGTCACCAGATCGAGTACCGGTACGTCGAGGGTCTCGAGTACCTGTGTCAGCGTGAGCTGACTGGCTGGGTG
>Ga0208830_1000051_pt1 | contig 70893 bp, 63 predicted proteins | sample DeeseametaMP2634_FD_184169 | JGI IMG/M metagenome (GOLD analysis project Ga0208830, IMG submission 184169) | Marine microbial communities from the Deep Atlantic Ocean - MP2634 (SPAdes) | ecosystem: Environmental > Aquatic > Marine > Oceanic | place: Northeast of Antigua and Barbuda, North... | reverse complement strand
GGTCCCTTGGAAGCGTGTGGGGTCGGGGAGTGTCCTGGGGTTAGTGGGGGAATAGTAACCGGGCCCAGCGTTTGAGCTCGGTCCAGCGGGGGCTGATCCACGAATAGCTGTCCAGCATCTCGTGGAGACGGGCGGTCCCCTCCTCAAGTATCGGGTCTCCGTGGCCCCCGCAAGCTGTCTCGAAGGTCAACCCCGCCAGCCGCTCCACCGATGCCCGGTAGTCCTTCAGATCGGTTCCGGGAAAATAGACGGGGCGGCGGAAGCGGCGCCCGTTGGACAGCAGTATGTCTCCGGTGAATAGTACCCCGTGTTCAGGCAGGTGGAGACACACGCTGCCCGGTGTATGTCCCGGCGTGTGAAGCACCTGCAGTCCGCCCATAACGGGCAATATCTGTCCATCCTCGATGGTTTCATGGGCAGGGATGCGGCGGAGGAAAGGGACGTTCCAATCGAACGCTGGCGGTTGGCCGGGATAATGTAGCCTCCGTCCGCCGGTCTTCGGCTGGTACCGGGTATCCTTTTCGTGCACGGCGATGGTGGCGCCGCTTATCCGGGACAGCTCTTTCATGGGACCGGAATGGTCCGGATGGCTGTGGGTAAGGACGATGCGAGTCAGATCCTGCGGAGTGTGCCCCAGTTGGCTGATATAACGGAGGATCTTCGATCCGTCACCGGGGATGCCGCCGTCGATAAGGGTCAGGCCCTCGTCTTCCACCAGCAGATAGGCGTTGCTCCACTTTAGTCCGGGGACCTGGTGAATGCCGGGGCGAATCTCCATCTGACGATCAACGAATCACCACGGGAGACTATTCCTCCAGGGTGATGTCCCCGCTCTGGCCTCCTCGCTTGCGCACCAAGCGGATGTTCTCGATGCGGATGCCCCGGTCCACGGCCTTGCACATGTCGTAGACGGTGAGCGCGGCAACGGACACGGCGGTAAGGGCTTCCATCTCCACGCCGGTTTTCGACGAGGTACGGGCGCTGGCGGTGATCTCTATCCGGCTGTTGGATTCGTCCAGTTCGAAGTCGACGCTCACCTGATTCAGGGGCAAGGGGTGGCAGAGGGGTATCAACTCGGAGGTGCGCTTGGCTCCCATTATTCCGGCCAGTTGGGCGATGGTGAGAACGTCTCCCTTCTTCATCAGCCCCTCTTTGATCAACCTGAGGGTTTCGGGCTGGACCGTGACGTGTCCCTTGGCCGTGGCTTCCCGGTCGGTGACGGGCTTGTCTCCCACGTCCACCATGCGGGCCCGGCCCTCATCGTCGATATGGGTCAATGACTTGGCGGGTTTCTCAGGCTCGGAAGCGGCTCCGGAATCACGGCCGGCGGCGATGTTCATGGCAGCCACCGCCAGACGGTCGGCCGCTTCGTTCCATCGGTCCCCATTGTGCCCACGCACCCAGCGCCATTCCACGTTGTGGGACCCGGAAAGGGCATCAAGGCGTTCCCACAGGTCATGATTCACCCGCCTCTTCCAATTTTTGGTCATGGTGTTGACCAAATAACTGCTGTCGCTGTGGAGTACAACCTTCGACCCAGCTGGAACGGCCTCCAATCCCTGGATCGCCGCCATCAATTCCATGCGGTTGTTGGTGGTCTGAGCCTCATGCCCCGAGAGACGCCGCGGCACTTCAGACTCGCCAAATACTAAGGCGCCCCAGCCTCCGGGGCCGGGATTACCTAGGCATGAGCCGTCGGTGTATATGGTTATGGCGTTAGTAGTAGTCAATCCTATAAGCCATCAGCTTTCAGTTATCGGCGGTCAGCCGCCGATCTGGTACATCTCGACTTTGGCTGGGACGTTTTGAAGAGAGGCCAGTTCGGTCCGCTCTTCCGAGTAGCGGTCGGTGCGGCGGGTCCAGATTCGGGTTATCAAGTTCCGGAGGTCATCGTCGCTGGCTCCGGCCCTCATCTCGTCTCGCAAGCTCACTCCCGTGCTGGCGAACAGGCAGGTGTAGAGCTTGCCGTCGGTGGACAACCGGGATCGGGTGCAGTTGGCGCAGAAGGGCTGGGACACCGACGAGATGACGCCGATCTCTCCCTGGCCGTCCCGGTAGCGATAGCGATTGGCGACCTCTCCGGGATAGTTGCTGTCCACCGGCTCCAGGGGCATCTCGGCGTCGATCTGCTGGACGATCTCCGCCGCCGGCACCACCTGGTCCCACTTCCAACCGTTTCGGTTGCCTACGTCCATGTATTCAATGAATCTGACGATGTGGCCGGACCCTTTGAAGTGGCGGGCTAGGTCCACCACTGTGTGGTCGTTGACTCCTTTCTGGACTACGGCGTTGATCTTGATGGGAGCCAGCCCGACTGCGGCGGCGGCATCGATGCCCTGCAGCACCCGGTCGATGCTGATTCCCCGGCCGTTCATCTCTTTGAAGACTTCATCGTCCAAAGTGTCCAAACTGATCGTAACCCGCTGTAGCCCGGCGTCCTTGAGCTGCTGGGCTTGCTGGGGCAAGAGAAAGGCGTTGGTGGTGAGCGTCAAGTCTTCCAAGCCTGGCATGCCGGTCAGCATGGCGATCAGTTTGTGCAGGTCGGTCCGTAAGAGAGGTTCGCCACCGGTGATTCGCAGTTTGTTGACGCCGAACTCAACGAAAATGCGGGCGAGGCGCGCAATCTCCTCAAAGCTGAGGATCTCGTTCTTAGGAAGGAATTTATAGCTTTCGCCGAAGATCTCCGCCGGCATGCAGTAGGTGCAGCGGAAATTGCATCGGTCGGTTACGGAGATTCGCAGGTCCTTGAGAGGCCTGCCCATGGTATCGGTTATCACTCGAAGGTTTTGTCCTTTTCAGATGTCAGCATTCGGCCTATCGTTGATCGCCGAAAGCTTATCGGTCAAGAATGCCACCGCTTTGCGGGCCGCGTCTGAACGATGGCTAATAAGGTTCTTATCAGCCAAAGAAATCTGGGCCAGGGTTTGGCCGAATGAGGGCAGGTAGAACACCGGATCGTAGCCGAATCCTTCGTCACCCACCGGCTCATATTGTATCATTCCCGCAACCGACCCCACCATGAAAGTTAACCCACTAAAAGCCCCCCTTTCGTAAAGGGGGGTTGGGGGGATTTCCTCGCCGGCTTGAGAATCGCTCCCGGTCCGCTCGCCCCCTTCTTGATTAGGCCTCCCGATGGCTATAACACAGCGGAATCGGGCGGTTCGCCGCTCCCAAGGAACGCCCTCCAGGTTGCGGAGAAGCAGCGCGACCCGGTCTTCGTCAGTCATTTTGCCCTCTTGCCCGGTTCCTGGGAGGAATTGATCAGTCGGCGTTGACGGAAGTTCCCCGTAGCGGGCGGAATAGACTCCGGGAGCACCGTCCAGGGCATCAACTTCAAGACCTGAGTCGTCGGCCAAAGTTAGCAGCCCACTGAGGGCGGCGTAACCGCTGGTCTTCAGGGCTGCGTTCTCGTGAAACGTGACCCCGGTTTCTTCTACCTCATCAGTGATGCCCATGTCGGAAAGGGAAACGAGTTGGAACGGAACGGCCCGTAGAAGATCGCGATACTCCCGCATCTTGCCCGGGTTGCCCGTGGCGATCAGCAGCTTGGGTTGAGGCATGTCTCTTGGCTTTCTCCAATCGAGTTTGCACTAACCCCGAACTGATTTCATATGGGCACCCCTCTCACTCAGGGAGAGGGGCCTGGGGTGAGAGCCACACCCATCTTAACAGGCTCAGGTAAACGTGTAAAAATCTCAATGTATTGGCCAGATCCGCATTGTGCAGAATTTCACTATCGCCCCTCAAAGCCCTATGATATAATTCCAGCCGAAGCGGACCCAGCCTGAGCAGAGGCTTATGCTAGACGATTATTTCCGCCAATATGGCTTGATCGCCATCTTCTTCGGCGTCGCTCTTTTCGTTCCTATCAGTATGGTGACTGCCTCTTGGATGATGTCCCGGCTGGGCCTACGTCCCACCAATCCCACCCCCGTGAAACTGGAGACCTACGAGTGCGGGATGGAAGCCATCGGGGGCCGTTGGAACCTCTTTAATTTCCGCTACTATATGTATGCCATCCTCTTCGTCATCTTTGACGTTGAAGTGGTGTTTCTCTATCCCTGGGCGGCCAAGTTCCTCCAACTGGAGCTTTTCGCTCTCATTGAAATGCTGGTCTTCGTGCTCATTCTGTTGGTGGGCTGGGCCTACGCTTGGCGCAAAAGAGATCTGGAGTGGGGGTAGGCTGAATTGAGCTCGGAGATATCCAACGAAGACGGACCTCTCAACAGCCGAACCTGGGACATCGACCGGGAAGAAGGGAGGACGGTCCAAGGGCTGAAGGACTCATCGACCGAACCCTTGGCTGAGCCTTTTATTCAAGTTCCCGACGACCTGAAGGGCAACCTGGTGGTTACGTCGGTGGACGCCTTGATCAACTGGAGCAGGAAGTCCGCTCTGTGGCCCGTCACGTTCGGCTTGGCTTGTTGCGCCTTCGAGATGATTGCCACCGCCATGGGCCGGTTCGACATCGCCCGCTTCGGCATGGAGGCTTTCCGGGCTTCGCCACGCCAGGCGGACTTGATGATTGTCGCGGGCACCGTGACCTGGAAGATGGCCCCGGCGATCCAGCGGATCTACGATCAGATGGGCGACCCGAAGTGGGTGATATCCATGGGGGTTTGCGCCACCAGCGGCGGCCCTTATTATGGATCCTACAGCGTGGTGCCCGGCGTGGACCACATAATCCCCGTCGATGTTTACGTGCCAGGATGCCCGCCCCGCCCCGACGCCCTGCTATTCGGCATCATGGAATTGCACGAGAAGATCAAAAAATACCGCAACCTGGGCAAGTCTGCCCGTCCACCCATCTCCGGACAGGTTACCGCTGAAAGGCCTCCCGTGGAAACTTTGCCGGAAGACGGCGTCCCCGGTTCACAAGGCAATCCCTGATGCCGGTTCAGGCATTGACCGGGGCGGAGTTGGCGGAGCGTCTTAGCGCAGGTGTCCCGGCTTCGGTGGAGCGGTGGGAAGAAGAGGTTGTGTGGGTGGATTCCTCGAAAGTCGAGGACGTTGCCCGGTTTCTGCGGGATGACTCTTCCCTAGACTTCCAGTTTCTCAACGCGATCAGCGCCATAGATTTCATCGAGTATTTCGACGTCGTATATCACCTGACCTCTTTCCGTCTCCAGCACACCGCCGTGATCAAGACCAGGTTACACGGGCGTGAGTCCTTGTCTGTGCCATCGGTTTATCACGTGTGGCGGGGGGCCGATTTCCAGGAACGGGAGGTCTGGGACTTGATGGGCGTCGATTTCCAAGGACACCCTAATATGAAGCGGATCATGCTATGGGAAGGATTTGAAGGCCATCCCTTGCGTAAGGATTTTTTATAGCTATCAGCGTTCAGCCGACAGCTATCAGCAAGAACACTGTGCTGAAAGCTGAGCGCTGAAAGCTGACAGCCGCCGAAGGCGAAGAATGCCCATTCACACCGAACCGATGACGATCAACGTGGGTCCCCAGCACCCCAGTACCCATGGGGTGTTTCGACTACGTGTGACCTTCGACGGGGAAGAGATTCTTGAGGTGGAACCGGTTTTTGGGTACCTGCACCGGGGGACGGAGAAACTGGCCGAAGAGCGGACCTATGTTCAAATAGTCACGCTAACTGACCGGCTGGACTACGTCTCCTCCATGATTAACAACCAGGCCTACTGTCTGGCGGTTGAAAAACTGTTGGGGGTAGAGCCGCCGCTAAGGGCCAAGTGGCTGCGCACGATGGTGGCCGAGCTGCAGCGAATCGCCAGCCACTTGATGGGAATAGGTTTCTATTTGCAGGACCTGGGAACTTTGGGAACGCCGTTGATGTACGGGTTTCGCACCAGGGAGAAGATTCTAGATCTGTTCGAGATGCTGTGTGGCGCCAGGATCACTCTGACCTATATGAGACCCGGTGGGGTGTTCTCCGACACTCCCCCGGATTTCTGGCCGGCCCTGGAAAATTTCATGCAGGAATTGCCCTCGGAAATAGGCGAGATTGAACAATTGGTGATGGAGAACGAGATCGTTCTAGTGCGCACCAAGGGCGTGAGCCCGCTTTCGCCGGACATGGCCATCAACTGTTCGGTAAGCGGGCCGGTGCTGAGAGCCAGCGGCATCGCTTGGGACTGGCGTAAGATGGAGCCGTACGATGCCTACGAGTGGGTAGACTTCGACGTGCCGGTGGGCGCCAACGGTGACAATTACGACCGATTCTGGGTTAGGATGCAGGAGATCCACCAGAGCGCGCGTATTATCCACCAGTGTATGGAGCACATAGAACCGGGCCCGGTGCGGCTGGACCTGCCCTTGGTATTCCGGCCCGAGCCGGGGGCCGAGGCTTACGGCCGGGTGGAGGCATCAAAAGGGGAGCTGGCCTTCTATATGCTGAGCGATGGGGGCGTGAGTCCGTATCGCTGCAAGATTCGGTCCCCCTCTTTGATCAATCTTACGGTCACCGAGCATCTGCTGGTGGGCTGGAAGCTGGCGGATATGATTGTGACCTTGGGTAGTCTGGACATCAACATGGGGGAAGTAGACCGTTGAGTTGCGTGATGTCGCCGGACAACGTCCTATACGGAACCCCCGTATACCGGTTCGTGTACGAACTTGTAGGTACGGTCCTCCCCTGTTGGATCTCCTACGTCGCTGCCGGGTTGGTCATAATGTTTATCCTGGTGAACGCGGTGCTGATGGGCGCGGCGGTGTTCGTCTTCGCGGAAAGGCGTCTCATCGGCCGTTTCCACAACAGGATAGGCCCCAACCGGTGGGGACCCTTTGGGACTTTCCAACCCTTTGCCGACGTATTGAAACTCATCTTCAAGGAGGATATTACCCCCGCAGCGGCCGACAAGATCGTGTTTCTGGCGGCGCCAATCGCGATGCTGGCCCCGGCAATCTTGATGCTGGCGGTGGTGCCCTTCGCCAAGAACACGGCCTTGGCCGACTTGAACGTGGGAATCCTTTATATTCTGGCGGTTACCTCGCTGAGTTCCGTGGCCATCCTGATGGCCGGTTGGTCCTCCAACAACCGCTACGCCATGTTCGGAGCGGCCCGGGGAGTGGCGGTGCTGATAAGCTATGAAGTGCCGGTTGTATTGTGCCTGCTGGGGGTGGTGATGGTGGCGGGTTCAATGTCTTTAGCGGATGTCGTTGAAGCCCAGGCGATACCCTTCCTGCTGGTGCAGCCGTTGGCCCTGTTCGTTTTTCTGGCCGGGGTCTCCGCTGAGCTTAACCGCACGCCCTTCGACGTTGCCGAAGCGGAATCCGAACTCGTCGCCGGCTACCATACCGAGTACAGCGGCGTTAAGTTCGCGTTGATCCAAGCGGCCGAGTTCGGTGGGGTTGTGACCGCGTCGATGGTTGTGGTTACACTGTTTTTGGGTGGCTGGGCGGGACCATTGGCCGACTATCTGGGGTGGTTCTGGTTCCTGTTAAAAGTTGGCGCGGTGGCATTTATCTTCATCTGGGTGCGGGCTACTTATCCCAGGTTGCGCATCGACCAGTTGATGGCTTTCGCCTGGAAGTTCTTACTTCCCTTGAGCATAATCAACCTTTTCGCCACCGCCTTGGAGGTCTTCTTCCTGCGGGACTCCCAGGGAGTGCTAGCGATCAACGACCTGTGGATCATGACCGGTATCAACCTGGCGCTGGGTGCCGGATGCATCGCCCTGTTTGGCAGCATGATCCGAGAAAAGATAAAGCCGGTAACGTGGCAACCGGCCGCCGGAACAGCGAGTCTAACTGTGGGTGAGGTTACATAATGTACGGCATGGGCATGGTCAAAGGTCTGCTGGTCACGTTGAAAAACTTGACCAAGCGCCCCTTCACCGTCCAGTACCCGGAAGAGCGCCTGAAGCAGCACCCCCGCTTCCGGGGCGAAGAGTTTGTCTGGTATGAAGAGCGCTGCACCGGTTGCGCGTCCTGTGCCAAGTTTTGCCCCCTGGGAATAATAAAGATCGTGACCAGTCCCAGCGAGACTGCCCCGGCGCAGGGAGACAAATACCGGCTGGAAGTCTTCGACATCGAGATCGCCAGGTGCATGTTCTGCGGTCTGTGCGTGGAGGCATGCCCCTACGACGCGCTGTTCATGGGCAGCGGTTTCGAGCAGAGCCAGTATTCTCGAAAAGAGATGGTGATCGGCATAGATCAGCTGCGCCAAGCCGACAAACATCCCAGCACTTTTTTCAGGCCCCAGTTGGAATCCGCCGGATATGATCCCCATCAAGGCCAGCCGTTGCACTGGAAGGACGTAGGTCGGGAGTCCTGGCGTTGGCACCTACAGGAAAAAGCCGGTATGCGCCTGGAGCCGGCGCCGGGCTCCGGAAACGGAGATTCGATCGAGGCCGTGGACGACCTCAACTCGCCTGACCTTGATGGAACCGCCGCCGACGCCGGCGCCCCAGAGCAAACCCAGTAGATGTTGTTTCAGGACATCGTATTCTGGGTCCTATCCGTGCTGGCCATTGGCGCGTCCTTGGGTGTGGTCCTAGTCAAAGACCTGTTCCGGGCCGCTTTGCTGTTGGTGGTGGTGTTTATCGCGGTGGCTGGCTTCTTTGTGCTGCTGAGCGCCGAGTTTCTGGCCGTGGTGCAGGTACTCATCTATGCCGGGGCCATCGCCATCCTGATCATCTTTGCCATCATGCTCACCCGGGACGTACAGCACGGAAACTTGCCCAACCGGTTTCAGATCCCGGCGGCGACCCTTGCGGCAGTGCTCTTGGCCGTTATGGTGGCGGTGGCCGTCGACACCAAGTGGGACCTGCTGGCTGGCCAGGCGCAGAGTAGGGCCCAAGCGGTACAGACCAGCGCGGTCCGTACCCTGGAATCGCCAGGAGACCTGGCCGGTTTAGAACGGGCAGGATTCGCTACCGAAGGCGAAAGGACGGCGGCTCAGGAAGCGGGCCTGGCCGACCTGCTGATAGGCGACTTCGTACTGCCCTTCGAAGCGGTTTCCTTGCTGTTGCTGGCCGCCGTAATAGGCGCATTGGCGCTGGTAAGGCCGAGGTAGCGTCTAATGACCCTTGAATCCATGATGATTGTTGCCGCGATCATGTTTTGCATCGGGTTGTACGGTACGCTGGCTCGGAGCAACGTCTTGGTGGTGTTGATGTCCCTAGAATTGATGTTCAACGGCGTCAACCTGACCTTGGTGGCCCTGGCGAAGTACGTTGTCCCCGTTGGGATAGAAGACAACATCGCCGCCGTGCTAACCGGCCAAGTATTCGCGGTTTTCATAATCACCGTGGCCGCCGCCGAAGTCGCGCTGGGTCTCGGCATCGTCTTTGCCATGTACCGCAACACCGAATCCGTGGACCTAGCCAATGCAACCGAACTACGAAACTAAGCTGATTGCTGACCGCTGATAGCTGATAGCTGATAGCCGCAATGTGGATTGAATTTAAACGAGCGCCTAATCTGATGATGGCCGAGATGTGGAAGGAAGTCTTGGAGGGAGAAGGCTTGCCTACGCGCATCTTACCCGAGGGAGACATATTGGATTGGGGCGAACGGGTCCCCTTCCGCATCTACGTGCCCAAAGGGCGGGAGCACGTGGCCGAAGAGATTCTGAGGAAGCTATGAATGGTTAGCGAAGCCTCCATATGGGCGATCTTGCTGCTGCCGTTGGCCGCCTTCGTGGTGATCGGCCTAGTCGTTCGGCCCTTCCTGAACCGCTACGCCTGGGTCAGCGGGATCTTGCTGATCATCGCGCTGGCCGCGGCATTGGCTCTGTCGGTCTTGACACTGGATGCGGTTATCCGGAGCGGCGAGCCGCACTTTGAAGGACACCGATGGCTGGACGTGGGCGGAGCCGTAATAGAATTTGCTCTGTTGATCGACCCGCTGACAGCCATCATGCTGGTGGTAGTCACCGGCGTCAGTCTGATGGTGCAGATATATTCCCTGGGTTACATGCGTGGCGATCCTAGCTATGCGCGGTACTTTGCCTACATGGCGCTGTTCACCGCGTCGATGTTGGGGTTGGTGTTGTCGGCCAACATAATATTGCTCTACGCCTTCTGGGAACTGGTGGGCGTATCGTCCTACCTGCTCATAGGCTTCTGGCACGAGCGGCCCGCCGCCGCCGCGGCGGCCAAGAAAGCGTTCTTGATCACCCGTATCGGAGACGTGGGTTTCCTGATCGCGATAATGTACCTTTTCCTCCAGGGGGACAGATTTGCCGCCGCCGGCCTCAATCCCTTCCACATCCCGGATATCTGGCAGGCAGCCCAGCCGCTTGCTGCCGGGGGTGCCGTTCTAGGGGGTGTGGGGTTGACCTGGCTGACCCTGGGGATCTTCTCCGGCGCGATGGGAAAGTCCGGCCAGTTTCCTCTGCATACGTGGTTGCCCGACGCTATGGAAGGTCCCACTCCGGTCAGTTCCTTGATTCATGCCGCGACTATGGTGGCGGCCGGAGTGTTCCTGGTGGCCCGGTTCTACCCGGTGTTTCAGGCGGCCCAACACGTCTTGACTGTGGTGGCGTTGGTCGGCGGCTTCACCGCCCTCTTTGCGGCTACCATGGGCCTGGTGATGAACGATATCAAGCGGGTCATGGCCTATTCCACGGTGAGCCAACTGGGTTACATGATGGCGGCTCTGGGCTTGGGGGCCTTCCCAGCGGCGATTTTCCATCTGGTGACTCATGCGTCGTTCAAAGCCCTGTTGTTCATGGTGGCCGGTAATGTGAATCACGCCACCGGGACATTCAACATGCGCTACATGGGAGGACTATGGCGCCGCATGCCTCTGACCTATGCGTTGGTCCTGATTGGCGGCCTCAGCTTGGTGGGCATCATTCCGTTGGCCGGCTTTTGGAGTAAAGACGAGATTCTGTCCGCAGCCTGGAGCGATGGATGGCATGGCGGAGGTCCGGCCGCGCTTTGGGCCGGCAAGTTGACTTTGGTATTCTTGCTGACCGGGGTTTTACTCACCGCCTTTTACACGTTTCGTATGATCTACATGACCTTTCATGGCGAGTTCCGTGGCGGAGCGGAACAGGAGCGGGCGGACCTAGCCGCGGAGGGACAACCTGACACCGGCCATCTGGGCGAGGTGCACCTGGCCGAGTCCCCTATCTTCATGTGGTTCCCCATGGTGCTTTTGGGTGTTGCCGCCGTTTTCTCCGGATATTTACTCAATCCTCAATGGGTGGAAGTGTTCGGGATACCCAAACATTGGATAACCGAGTTTCTGATCGAAGGGTTGAAGTCAACTCCGTTGGGCGGAGTCGTTCATTTGGAAATCCCCGCGTTTAACCGTTGGATGGTGGCGGCCTCTACCGTAATCGCTCTGGCCGGTATCGGCTTGGCCTCGGTTCTCTACCTCAGGCGTTCAGCGGCGAATAAAGACCCGCTGGAATCGATAAAGCCGGTGCATACGCTGCTGTCCCGAAAGTATTTCTTGGACGAGTTGTACGAAGATGTAATTGTGCGGCGGTCTTTCCACAACGGGATCGCCAGAGTGGTTGACTGGGTCGACCGGGTGGTGGTGGACGGGGTTGTGGATGCCATCGGATTAATCTCGCGCAATCTGGGGCCCAACTTTATTTCCAGGTTCCAGACCGGGGAGGTCCAAGCCTACGGCATTGCTTTGACCCTCGGTAGTTTGCTCATTCTGTTGGGATTTTTGGTATTTTAAGCGGAGCTAAATGGCCTCTGAGTGATTCCGGTTGTGGCGGGAATCCCCCCAACCCCCCTTTACTAAAGGCGGGCAACCGGGGAACTGCCTTGAGACTCTGGCCGATTAGCGAGTATGTGTTTTAGTGGATACTGGTTTTTCAGGGTTGTTGACGGCGACGGTGTTTTTGCCAGCCGTGGGTGCGGTGTTCATCTTGCTATTGGTACGAGGCGACCGCAACATCCGTGTGGTTGCCGTCATGGTGGCCGTGGCCGATCTGGTATTAACATTGCTGGTCTTTGGACTGTTTAGCCACGGCGAAGACGCAGCGCGGTTCCAGTTTATCGACCAGTTCACTTGGATACCGGGCGAAACTTTAAGGGCCAATTATTTGCTGGGGGTCGACGGCCTTAGCGCTCCCTTGGTGGCCCTCACCGGTATTCTCGGATTGTGCGCCGTGCTGGCTTCGTGGCGCATCGACACCCGGGTTCGAGAGCATTTCGTATGGCTTTTGGTGCTGCAAACCGCCGTGATGGGGGTGTTCAGCTCTCTGGACCTGCTTCTGTTCTTCTTCTTCTGGGAACTGGAACTAGTTCCGATGTACATGCTCATCTCCATTTGGGGCACTGGCCGCAAGGAATACTCGGCGATGAAGTTCTTGATGTTCACCATCCTGGGCAGCGCTTTCATGCTGGTGGCGATCGTGGCGGTGTTCCTGACCCCCGATGTGGGCACCTTCGACATGAGGGCCCTTTCCACCCAAGGGACCATGTTGGGGGCCGGGGTATTGTTGCCTCTAGGCGCCCTGTTCTGGCTGTTTTTCATCGGCTTCGCTATCAAGCTGCCCGTATGGCCGTTGCACACCTGGCTGCCCGACGCCCATACCAACGCGCCCACCGCTGCCAGCGTGATGCTGGCCGGAGTTTTGTTGAAGATGGGGGGCTACGGGATACTCCGTATCAACGTTGGAATGTTCCCCGGCCAGGCGCAACACTTCGCCTGGGCGCTGGTGACTTTGGGGGTTGTCAGCGTTATTTATGGAGCAATTGTCACCCTTCGCCAGACCGACTTGAAGCGGCTTATCGCATACTCCAGCGTCAGCCATATGGGGCTGGTGTTGGTGGGCATAGGCTCCATCGGGGTGACCCACGGGACGCTGACATCCGCCGGGTTGAACGGCGCAGCCATGCAGCTTTTCACCCACGGGACTATTACCGGCCTGCTGTTCTTGGGAGCGGGCTTGGTTTACGACAAGACTCACACTCGCTATATTCCCGATCTGGGCGGGCTGGCCGGTAGAATGCCCTTGGTAGCTGCCGGACTTCTGATAGCCGGGTTCGCCTCATTGGGTTTACCCGGACTCAGCGGCTTTGTTTCCGAGGTGCTGGTGTTCCTGGGGGCCTTCCGGGCTTATCCTTGGCCCACCGCTCTCGCGGTGTTTGGGATAGTCCTGGCCGCCGGCTACATCCTCTGGATGATGGAACGGGCGTTCTTTGGGGTCCGGCGGGAGCGGTTCGCCGATGTAAGAGACGCCTCTCTCATCGAGGCGCTGCCCATGGCCATACTGGTGATAACGATCGTGGGAGTCGGGATCTATCCGTCCATCTTGACCGACGTGTTCGAATTCGGATTACGTCCCATCGTGGCCTTGATCCCGGCGGCTGTTCCGTGATGCCATGAACTTATACGACCTTTACTTAATCTCCCCCCAGTTGGCCGTGGCTAGTACGGGTATCCTGGTCATCCTTTTGGACTTGGTTTTCCAGCGCAAAGGTTTCCTACCCTATGCGGCCTTTGCCGGGTTACTGGTTTCTTTGGCGCTCCTGGTGATTCAGTCCGTCGACCTGTCCGGTGCCGTTAATCTGGTGGACGAGACCGAATCTGGGGCTGCGGGTGTTTTGGCGGGTAGCCTGGCGGTGGACCGTTTCTCATTGTTCTTCAACTACCTGGTGCTGGCCGCGTTAGGATTGGTGACATTGTCGTCGGTGGACTATGTGATGCGGATAGAGCGTTTCCGGGGTGAGTACTTCGGCTTGCTGCTCTTCTCGGCCACCGGGATGATGCTACTGGCATCGGCGACCGAGTTGATAACCATCTACATCTCCTTGGAGCTGACTACTCTCCCACTGGCGGCATTGTCCGCATTCTTGATGACATCCAAGTCCAGCGAAGCTGGGATGAAATTCCTGATTATCGGAGCCATCAGCTCGGCCGTGATGCTTTACGGAATGGCCTTGATCTATGGATTCACCGGAAGCACCCAGCTGGATGAGATCTCGGTTGCCGTCACGTCAGCGGCGGCGCTGGAGCTACTCTTCGGCGGGTATGCTCTGCTGGTCGGCGTGGTGCTGATGCTGGTGGGATTCGGCTTCAAAATCTCATCCGTCCCCTTTCAGATGTGGGTCCCCGACATCTACGAAGGGGCGCCGGCCCCGGTGGTCGCTTTTCTGTCCGTGGCCAGCAAAGCCGCCGCCGTCGCCGTCCTTATCCGGGTGTTGTTCACCGGATTCTTCCCCATAGCCTTGGATTGGGCAAGTTTGATCGCGGTTCTGGCTGCCGCCTCAATGACCCTTGGCAACCTGGCGGCCATGGGACAAACCAATATACGAAGACTCTTTGGGTACAGCACCATCGCTCATGCCGGGTACATCCTGGTGGGGATCGCGGCAGGCGTGAAAGCTTCCGGATCTGTCACGGGAGGTCCCGAGTTCGTATCGTTGGGCCTCAACAGCGTGCTGTTCTACCTTGCCGCTTACGCCGCGGCTAACTTGACCGCCTTTTTCGCAATCATCGCCGTTAGCCAACGAACCGGCAGCGATCTGATCGAAGATTATGCGGGGCTCGTCAGGCGTGCGCCATTTCTAGCGGTGGTCCTGACCCTGGCACTGGTGGCTCTGATCGGAGTGCCTCCCACCAGCATCTTCATCGGCAAACTGGTCATCTTCTCGGCGGCGATTAAAAGCGGCCTGGTGTGGCTGGCGATCCTGGGCGTGATAAACAGCGTTGTCTCGGCTTACTACTACGTGAGAATCGTCCGGGTAATGTTCTTGGAGCCGCCCCGGGAACAGGGAGCCTCCGGTATTTCACCCGTAGCCTGGTTTGCTTTGACCGTGTCGGGTGTTGCCATGATCGGCATCGGCATCGCCCCCGGTTTCGTTCTGCGGGCCGCCGAGATCGCGGTAGGCGCCCTGATGCTGTAAGCCCAACTTGGCGATTAGGATCTCAGGCCGATGAATGACCGCCGGCGCTAGCCGCCATTGACACTGATCAAGAGCCGGTGCTAGACTCGCCCTGCCTCGTAGCCAGGTGCGGACTGCTCCTGTCATTAGTCTGAACATCTATAGTAATACCATACGAAAAAGATGAAAAACGTCGGGATAATATACAATGGCCGAATACCTGAGGCTCTGGACCTGAGCACTACGATTCTGCACGATCTGGCCTTGCCGGAAGACACATGGGTTTCGCCGGCGGAGAACCTTCAGGTGCTTAGGGAGAGAGCGAAGGAAACCGAGTTGGTCATCACCGTGGGCGGTGACGGAACCATCTTGCGGGCCGCCCAGGTTACCGCTCCCAGTGGCATCCCCATGGTTGGAATCAACATGGGACGGCTCGGTTTCATGACCGAGCTTCAGGTTCACGAGGCCCTGGAAAAACTCCCGCTCTACCTAGAAGGAGAGTGCCGCATGGAAGAGCGGTACATGCTGCAGGCGGAGGTCATCTGGGGCGAGCCCAACGGGGAGCATGATGACGGACCTTTCCACGCCCTCAATGACGTTGTTCTCGCCCGGGGAGCCGTTTCCCGCGTAGTGATAATAAGCGGGACCATCGACGGCGCGCAGATGACGACTTTCCGCGCCGACGCGGTTATCCTTTCCACCGCCACGGGCAGCACCGGGTATAACCTGGCCGTGGGCGGGCCGATATTGGACCCGTCGTCCGACGACCTGGTGCTAAAAACGGTGGCGGCTCACATGGGTTTAACCGCGGGTCTGGTGCTCAATGGCGGCACCGAGGTTGTCCTCACTTTGGAGGGATACGAGAAGGCCACTCTCAGCGTAGATGGTTACGTGGATTACACCTTAACCCCCGGAGACCGGGTGGTGGTGAAGCAGAGCCCCTACAAGGCTAAGTTCTTGCGGGCCAACCCGCCCAGTCATTTTTACGCCACGCTGACTCGCCGCCTGGGCTTCAGCATCCGCGGACAGTAGGTTATTTGAACGTGACGGAACAATCTGATCCCGAACCCACGACGGACAGCAAGGTTGTATTCGAGGGTCGGATAGTTAAACTTCGAGTCGACACGGTACAACTTCCCAGCGGCCGGACCACCACAAGGGAGATCGTCGAACATGAAGACGCCGTGTGTGTGGTGCCGATCGACGAAGACAATAACGTCTTGATGGTCCGTCAGTATCGCAAGGCGGCTCAACTCAACCTGCTTGAAGTGCCGGCCGGCGGGGTGGAAGCCGGCGAAACTCCGGAGGAAACGGTGCTCAGGGAACTGCAGGAAGAAGTAGGCGTTACCTCCGGTTCCCTGCGGAAGTTGGCCGGATTCTGGGTTTCTCCCGGTTGGGCCACCGAGTTCATGCACGCCTACCTGGCGATGGAATTGACATCTGCCAGTTTGCCCGCCGACGATGACGAATACATAACGGTGGAGCGGGTGCCCTTGGAAAGCATCCCCGGTCTGATAGAGAGCGGCGTGATCCAGGACAGCAAGAGCATCGCGTCATTACTGTTGGCCCTCCGGCTTTTGGGCGGGGATCAACCCGTCTGAGCCGGCCGGTTCTAGAACGGCGATGGGGTTTCTGATATATTAAGTGGCGGTCTTATTGGACCGTCCTTTTGTTGCGGGTAACAACGGCCCACGTGATTACATGATGGCCGTTTCGAAGATAATCGATAGAACAGGATTGATCGGAGGAAAAGTCGACCATGTTGGAGCATGATGTCCTTGTAATCGGAGCCGGGCTGGCGGGAATGCGCGCGGCCATCGCGGCGCGGGCCGAAGGGGCCAGCGTCGCCATCATCAGCAAAGTCCACCCGGTGCGCAGCCACTCCAATGCGGCTCAAGGCGGGATCAACGCCGCCCTTACCGACCGGGGCGACGGCTGGGAAGACCACGCCTACGACACTGTTAAAGGCAGCGATTACCTTGGAGACCAAGACGCCATTGAGGTCATGTGCCAGTCAGCGGGGCAAGCCCTTATCGACATGGAGCACTTCGGTGTCACCTTCAACCGTGATGACGAAGGCAAGCTGGGCACCCGGGCGTTCGGCGGCCAGCGCCGCGCCCGAACATTTTTTGTAGGCGACTTCACCGGCCAAGCCATGCTGCACGTCATGTTCGAGCAGTTGATCAAGTCGGGAGTCCGGCGCTACGAAGAGTGGTTCGTGACCGGACTTATCGAAGAAGACGGCCGGGTTTGCGGAGTAACCGCCCTCGAGATACGCACCGGGCAGGTCTTCGTCATCCGGTCCAAGACGGTGATCTTTTGCACCGGCGGTCTGGGCCGCTTGTTCGAGCCCAGCACCAACGCCTTGATCGTCACTGGGGACGGCATGGCCCTGGCTTACAACGCTGGGGCCCAATTGATGGACATGGAGATGGTCCAGTACCACCCAACGACTCTGGCGGGCAGCGGCGTGTTGATATCCGAAGCCGCCCGTGGCGAGGGCGCCTACCTGCTGGACAAGAACGGCGAACGGTTCATGGAGCGCTATGCCCCCAACATGATGGAACTGGCCTCGAGGGACGTGGTGTCCCGCGCTGAGCAGACCGAGCTCAACGCCGGAAACGGCGTCAACGGATGCGTCTACCTGGACTGCCGCCACTTGGGGAAAGCTCTGATCATGGAGAAGCTCAGCCAGATCCGGGAGATAGGGATCGACCTGGCCGGCGTCGACATGATTACTGACACGATACCGATACGTCCCGGAATGCACTACATGATGGGCGGTATCAAGACCGACGTGGATGGGCAAACCAATCTGCCGGGGGTTTACGCCGCGGGAGAATGCGCTTGCGTGAGCGTTCACGGCGGCAATCGTTTGGGCGCTAACTCCCTGCTAGATACCATCGTATTCGGGCAACGGTCGGGCGTCCACGCGGCTCAAGCCTGCCGGGATCAGGAATATATCGAGTTCGATGTGGAGCAGGCCGTTCGAAGAGAGGAGAGGCGCATCCAAGAGGTCATCGATCGCCCTCAGAACGGCGATAGAGTAGGGTCGGTCCGCTTGGCAATGGGCGAATCCATGAACAGGAACCTGGCGGTGTACCGCGACGAAGCGGGCATGCTGGAGACGATGCACGATCTGCGAGGTTTGAAAGAGAAGTACACCAGGGTGCCGGTGGACAACAAGAACCGGGTGTTCAACACCGACCTGGTGTTCGCTCTGGAACTTGGCTTCATGTTGGACTGCGCCGAGACCATCGCCGTAAGCGCCTTGGAGAGGAAGGACAGCCGCGGCGCTCAAGCCCGCACCGACTATCCCAACCGGGATGACGAGAACTGGATGAAACATATCGTCGCGGTTAAAGGCGAAGAGGGACCCGAAATCTCTTATTCGCCGGTTTCAATCACTAGATGGACTCCCGAAGAGAGGAAATACTGATTCATGGATGTCACATTCAAGATTAAGAGGTACGACCCGGAAGTAGAGGCCCCCGAGTCCTATTGGCAGGATTTCTCGCTCACACTGGATGACAGCGCCACCGTGCTGGACGGCTTGATAAAGATCCGGGAAGATATGGACGGCACCTTGAGCCTGCGTTGTTCTTGCCGTAGCGCCATATGCGGCTCCTGCGCGATGCGGATCAACGGCCACGCCGGATTGGCCTGCAAGATGCAAGTCCGCCTGGCGCTCGATGACGATAACGTAATCATCATCGAGCCGGCCGGAGTGATGCCTGTTGTGAAAGACCTGGTTGTGGACTTCGATATGTTCTGGTCCAAAATCATGGAAGTGGATCCCTATCTGCGACCCGAAGGTACCGAGCCCGATGCCGAGTACATCGCCTCTAATGAAGCGATGCTCCACCTATCCGGGGTTACCGCTTGCATCATGTGTGGCGCATGTGTCTCCGATTGCACCGTGATGGAGGTGGACCCAACGTTCCTGGGTCCGGCGGCCCTGGCCAAAGCTTATCGGTTTACGGCCGACCCCAGGGACGGCGATGCCCAAGGCGTGTCCCGAGACCGGTTGGAAGCTCTGAACGAGCCTACCGGAATGTGGGACTGCACTCGTTGCGCCGAGTGCGTTGAGGTCTGCCCCAAGGGAGTGGCCCCTATGGACCGGATCATGGCCCTACGCGAACAGGCCATCAACGCCGGGTTCGACAATACTTATGGGGCCCGCCACGCCGAAGCCTTCAGCAACTCGCTGGAGCACAGCGGCCAACTTGACGAGCTACGGCTTGTTCCCAACACGGTGGGCGTGTTCAACCTGCCGGTATTACTGAACATGGCCCCAGAGGCGCTGCGGGCGTTGACCCACGGCAAGCTGCCTCCCATCATCCACAAGAAGATAGAGAACGCCGACCGGGTTCGGAAACTCTTCCGCAGAGTCGAAGACCCAGACCGAAGTTAACCGTTTCATGCCCTATTCTGCTTATCCCGGAGGACCAGGTTGAAGTACGCTTTTTTCCCCGGCTGCGTGTCCCGCGGAGGGTGCCCGGAGTTGTATCCGGCAGCCAAACTGATTTGCCAACGGCTGGATATTGAATTGCAAGAGATGCCCGGCGCGTCCTGCACGGGGGCGGGAGTTCTCCAGGAAAAGAACGAGTTTCTGGGAGACACTCTTAACGCCAGGACCTTTGCGATGGCCGAGGACTTAGGTCTGCCGATCATGACCATTTGCAGTACCTGTCAGGGAGTCATGAGCCAGGCCAACCACCGGATGAAGTCCAACCCCGAGTACCTGGCCAAGGTCAACGTTGAATTGGCCGAAGAAGGCCTGGAGTATAAAGGCAACGCCGAGCCCAAGCATCTGCTGTGGATACTGATCGAGGACTATGGTCTGGATAAGTTGGAGAGTCTGATCACCAAACCGTTGGCCGGCATCCGGTTGGCGCCCTTTTACGGCTGCTATATCCTCCGCCCTACCGATGCACTGGATTTCCAGGATAACCCGGATCGCCAAAGCTCTCTGGAGCGGCTCATCGAGACTCTGGGGGCCACGGTGGTGGATTTTGCCGGTAAGACCAGGTGTTGCGGTTTTCCCATCCTAACGATTAACGAGAAAAACTCCATGGCCATGGTGGGCAAACACACTGCGGAAGCAAAGGACCTGGGCGCCGACGCCATGGTGACTCCTTGCCCGCTGTGCCACTTGAACCTGGACGCTTTCCAGCCGAAAGCCTCAGCTCAAGCCCAGCGGTCCATCGACCTTCCCATCATCCACATGCCCCAGGCCATCGGCTTGGCTATGGGGATCTCGCCCAAAGACCTGGGGCTGCAGCGTCACATAGTAAGCACTAAAGCGCTCATCACCAAGTTGGGAGTCGCGGCAGGGTAGAAAGACTGGGCCGGAAATTGTGACGTGAAACGAAAAAGCTGGCGTCGACACGCCAGCTTTTTCGTTTCATATGTATCCCAGCCTAAAAACTTCGTAAGATTTTATTCCGCCGGCCTAACCCCTCAGAGTAGGAACGACTTCCTGGAACGCTTGGATGGTCTTGTCCACGTCCTCTTGGGTGTGGACGGTTGATGGGTAAAATTTCTGGGTGCCTTTCAAGATTCCCCGTTCCAGCAGTCCGGCATTGAAACGCCCCATCATCTGCCCGTCGGCGGTCAATGTGTCCCGGTAGTTTAGCACCGGGCGGTCGGTGAAATAGACGTCGAAGATTGCGTCTTCGCCGCACATACGGACGGGGATGTCATTCTCGGCGCACGAGTCGACTAACGCCTGCCGCAACCGGCTGCCGGTTTCATGAAGTCCCTCGTATATACCAGGCTTGCGCAGTTCTGCCAGGGTAGCCAGCCCAGCGGCGCAGGCGATCGGATTGCCGTTCAGCGTGCCGATCTGGTTGACGAAGCTATCGGCATCGGACTCGGCCGGGTTGTAAACCGAGAGGATGTCCCGGCGGCCCAGCACTACAGCTAACGGATAGCCGCCGCCCATGATTTTGCCCATGCAACAGAGGTCCGGTACGACCCCGTAATATTCTTGAGCCCCGCCATAGGCCAACCTGAACCCGGTGACAACCTCGTCGAAGATCAACGGGATCTCGTATTTGGTGGCGATTTTGCGCAAGCCCTGGAGGAAGCCCGGTTGGGGGGTAATCACGCGTTGTAAAGGCTCGACGATGACCGCGGCCAGCTCTTCGTGATGAGCGTCGATGATGGCCGTGGTAGTATCCAAGTCGTTGAACGGGGCGATCAGCATCAGGTCTTGTATCGCCTTGGGAATCCCGCCGGTGTTGGCTTCGGCCTGGGGGAACTCTTCGGCCGCCGACGGGGTGAAGCTCATCAAGGCATAGTCGCTGGTGCCGTGGAAGCCGCCCTCAAACTTCAAGATTTTCTCTTTTTTAGTATAAGAGCGAGCCGCCCGCATCGCTTGAAACGTGGCGTCGGTTCCACTAGTGGTGAACCTGACTTGTTCGGCACAGGCTACGGCCTCAACCAAAGTCTCGGCCAGCAAAACCGCTTTCTCGTTGGTGGCGAAGAAGGTGCTGCCCTGCTCCACCGCCTTGATCACTGCCTCCACCACCGCTGGATGGGCATGCCCCAACAACATAGGACCCGACCCCATCAACCAGTCGACGTACTCGTTGCCGCTGACGTCGAATATGTGGGAGCCTTTGCCTCTTTGGGCCAGAAAGTTGAGGTCGTCTCGCACCGTCAAGTTGCCGGTATAGCCGCCCGGCAAATATTTCGCCGCCTTATGCAGCAGTTCCTGTTCCAATGGCGAACGTTCCGGCACAAGAGGCCTCCTTTCTTTATCGTGGGTTACGGTTCGGCGAGTGACCTCCGGTGAACCCAGCCCTTGGGTGGGGACTGGCTATCCGGCAGCTTCATCCTTGGCTTTCCGCATCACGTCGACTAGTTCTTGGACGCTGGCTGCCGAGTGTCTCAATGCGGTCCGTTCTTCTTCGGTAAGGCCGATCTGCATGATCTGCTCCACTCCCCCGGCGCCAAGCTTCACCGGCACGCCCACGCACAGTCCGTTGATGCCGTATTCGCCCTCTAGGTAGGCGCAGGCGGGTAGGACGCGTTTCTTGTCCAGGAGCACGGCCTCCACCATCTGGGTTATGGCGGCGGAGGGGGCGTAATAAGCGCTGCCTTCCTTAAGGAGTGCGACAATCTCGCCGCCGCCAGCGCGGGTTCTGGCTACTAATTGGTCGATCTTTTCCTCGGCCATGAGTTCCGCGATGGGGATACCCCCCACCCAGGTGTAACGGACCAAGGGGACCATGTCGTCGCCGTGTCCGCCCAAGACCAAGGCTTGGACATCTTCCACGGAAACGTTCAGTTCTTCGGCGATGAAGGTGCGGAACCTGGCTGTGTCCAGGATTCCCGCCATTCCGAACACTCGGTTTCTGGGGAATCCGCTGGTCTCGTAGACGTTCTGCACCATGGCGTCCAGTGGGTTGGTTACCGCGATGATGATGCATTCAGGCGAATACTTGACCACCTGTTCCGTGACTGACGAGGTGATTCTCATGTTGGTCAGAAGTAGGTCGTCCCGGCTCATGCCCGGCCTGCGAGCGATGCCAGCGGTAATGACCACCACGTCGGAGTCCGCGCTCTCGTCGTAACTGTTGCTACCGGTTACTCTGGCGTCGGTTCCGATAACCGGCCCGGCTTCCAGCATGTCCAGTGCTTTCCCCTGAGGCAGGTCTTCGACCACGTCGACCAGAACAACGTCGGTGTAGCCAAGCTGTTGAATCCTCAGGGCGGTGGTGGCGCCAACATTGCCGGCGCCGACCACGGTCACTTTACTTCGCATCGGTGATTAAATCCTCCAAATTAGTCTGACAACCTCCAGCTTTCAGCGGTCAGCAGTCAGGGGTTCCTGAAGCCGAGAACCGAAACCTACCTAGAGGGCCAAAAGCTGACAGCTGAGGGCTGACTGCTGATCGCTTTTCGCCAGGGCGGCGACTCATTCGCTGCTAGTCCCCGGGAAGCGAATTTATTATACATCCGCGACTCGCCGGAGGGTAGTCTCCACGCCTAAATCCCCTGCGGTAAGTGACGCCGAGGCAAAGACCTGGACCAACCTAAAGGCTTTCTAGGATGCCGTCCTTTTAGCCTCAGATCGGAGCTGTTCCCTGCGGACTTCTTCCGGGGGTTTTACGTTGCGGAATATGGCGTACAGTGAAAGGTCGTAGCTGATCTTTAGAATCGCTGAACCGACGAATGGGACGGTGGCGGACAGGGCGTTCCACAGGGTCGATGACACCCAAGGTCCGCAGGCCCCGGCGCCGCTGCGGCTCACCATATGGATGCTGGCCATGGCGACTCTTTCCTCAGGCCCGACCACGGCCATGGTATACGAATCTTTCGTGGCCACGTCCATCTGGCTTAAAAAAGCCCTGACTTGCCAGAATAGTATCGCCAGCCAAGCGGTAGGTGAGAACACCGCGAAGACGAAAAATATGCTCGACGGAATATGCGTGAAAACCATGGTGTTCAACAACCCTATCCTGTTGGCTAACTTGGCGGCCACTCCGATGGAGATTGCGGTCAGAACATGGGACAGGAAAAATACGGGGCCCAGTTCCCACGGTTTTAGATCGAATTTGGCGATGAACCAGGCGGCGATCAAGCTTTGGTGCACCATCGATGTGCTAAAAGTGTCCACCGTGAATAGCCCGGTAAGGGTAAATATCCGCCGCCGAGAGGGGAGCTTGAGAGGGTTGCTCCATTGCCGCTGAGCAGGGGGGCCTTCCACTGCGGAAGATAGGAGACTGTACAGCAGCGCGCCGCTGAGTTGAAGAGCGGCGAACACTACGAACATCACCTGGTAAGAGGAACCGGGGCTAAACCCGAGTTGTTCTTGGAAAACGGTGGGGAGCAAAGCGGCCAGGGCTCCAAGGGCAGTGCCGGACCGAGCCACGATCGTATATATGGAGAAGACGTCAGTACGCCTTTCATTCGACGTAGTATCGGGTAGGCTGGCTATCTCCAAAGGTTGAGCGGGGCTCTCTCCTCCTCCGCCGCCGCCCGCCGCCAAACTCCCAACAAATGAGACGATCAACAGGGCCAGGTATTCCTCGCTGAGGATCAGGGCTAGCCCAGCCGCGCCGGATACCAGAGAGAAAAACACGAGAAGCCTGCGCCGCCCCACCCTTCCAGAGATCAGTCCTACAAAAAACGCGAAGAATGCCACGCCTGCGATGCCGACACTGATAAATAAGCCCAACTCTACAACGTTGTACCCCAACTCAAGAAAGTAAAACGCCAAGAGAACAGCCATGTAGCCCTGGGCAAAAGTCCGTATTCCCCGGGCGCTGATCATCAGGATAGCGTCCCGGCTTATCCAGTCAGGTGGCGAAAGATTAGGAATCATAGGCGAAATTTAGGTTGAACCGGCAAAGGGCGTCTTGCTGCCCGATCTGAGATTTGGGAGATGTTCTTAACCGGCTTGAATCCCCGCCCAGGTGGGGGAATGGCTGCTTCCCGAATCGTTCGGGACCGGGCCGGGTATTGCCGATCCGGCCTCCATCACAATCATAGTACTGGGCAACCTGCTGCCGGCGAATAACCGGGAACCGAAAAAGGCGAGGCCCCCGGCGTTCGGGACCACCATCGCTATACCAAGAGGGTCAACAATCGTCTCCGCCAACAGCAACACCAGGGCCAACAATACCACAGAAAAGGAGGAGCCGAACGGTGCCAAACAGGTTTTTTGCGGCGTAGAACATCTTCTCCCAGTGCAATCTGCTGGTCAACGGTTCAGGCGTATCGACGGCCCCTTACTCGGATAGCTGCTCCGCCAGACCGGCCGGGTCGGTCACCGGCAATTGGCAAGCGTAATTCTGGCAAACATAGGCCGAAGGTAGACCCCCAACCATGCCGCGGCCGGCGAGGAGGGGGATATCTGCCTCCGAGTTGTCATCGGCGGGAATCAAGGGGGTTTCGACGCCCATGACTACTTTGTTGGGTAGGAATCGGTGGAACACGGTGTCCAACAGAGCTTGGGTGGTCGGGTCGTCTCGGGGTCCTATAACGGCGATCTCCTTGGGCGGGGAAACGTAGAAGTCCAATGCGCTCAGCCAATGGCCGGTGCCGCCGGGCGATTGGGACATGGCCTGGTGCAGGCTTCGCAGAGGGACGGTGGCTTTGGCGGAGTAGTCGTTGTTCCCGGTGAATACCGCCAGCCTGAGCAAAACGTCGCTGGCCACCGAACCGCCGCAGGGCTGAGCGTTGTCGAAAACGTCCCTGGGCCGAACCACCAGAGTTTCGTGGTCGGACCCGGTGTCATAGAAGCCGCCGATGCCCTCGTCCCAGAAAAGCTCGATCATCGAATCGGCTAGAGTAACCGCTTCGTCGAGCCAGCGCAGGTCGAAGGTCGCTTCGTAAAGGGCCAACAAACCGTCGATGACGAAGGAGTAGTCTTCCAGGTATCCCAGCAGCTTGGCCTGACCGTCGCGGTAGGTGCGCAACAGGCGGCCGTCGGATTTCATGGATCTGGCTAGGAATTCGGCGTTTTTTATCGCGACGGCTAGATAATCCGGCCGTCCCAGAGCCGCTGCCGCTTCGGCGAAACTACGCAACATGAGGCCGTTCCAGGAGGCCAGTACCTTGTCGTCCCGCATCGGATGGATGCGCTGTTCCCGCACCTCCAAAAGCGCTTTGCTGCCCCGGTTGATGATGTCCCCAAGCTGGTCCGCCGTTAGACCTTTGGTCTCGGCGAATTCCTCCGGGTCTTGACGGATGTTTAGGATGTTCTTGCCTTCGAAGTTGCCGGCGCCGGTCACCCCGTAATAGCCTGCGAAAACTTCGCCATCGGCGTCACCCATGACGGAGTTAATCTCGTCCGGCGACCACACGAAGAATTTCCCTTCCACGCCCTCGCTGTCTGCGTCTTGGGCCGAGTAGAAACCTCCAGAGGAGTCGGTCATCTCCCTTAAAACGTAGTCCAGGGTCTCCTCTACGACGCGGCGATACAAGGCGCGTCCGGTTATCAGGTAGGTGTGGAGGTAAAGCCGGGCCAACAGGGCGTTGTCGTAGAGCATCTTCTCGAAGTGGGGCACCAGCCAATAGGCGTCGGTGGAATAACGATGGAAGCCGCCGCCGATCTGGTCGTAAATACCGCCATAGGCCATCTTTTCCAGCGTTAACTCCACCAACTCCAATGCCCGGGGGTTGTAGCCGTGATGGTAGTAACGCAACAGGAACTCGGGGGTCATTGGCTGGGGAAATTTGGGAGCGTTGCCGAACCCGCCGTTTTGGTAATCGAAGTTGGTGGCCAGGCTGGAGTAAGCCTTGTGCAGGATATCTACCGTCAGGATGCTGGTACCCTGGGAAACTTGATTGGACTGACTCATCTGAGTGGTTAATTGCTTTGTAACCCGGTCAATCTCGCCACGGTTGGTGCTGTAGGCCTCGGCGATGGATGTCAGTAAGCGGGGGAAGCCGGGCATGCCTTGGCGGTCTTCTGGAGGGAAGTAGGTGCCGCCATAGAATGGCTTGCCTTCCGGGGTGAGGAAAACCGTCATCGGCCACCCACCGCTGCCGGTGAGCATCTGCACCGCCTGCATGTATACCTGGTCCAGGTCGGGGCGCTCTTCCCGGTCCACCTTGATGCTGACGAAGTTGTCGTTCATCAGACCGGCGATGGTCTCGTTTTCGAAGGACTCCCGCTCCATGACGTGGCACCAATGGCAGGCGGAATAACCGATGCTCAGTAGAATAGGCTTGTCCTCGCTGCGCGCGCGCTCCAAAGCCTCCTCACCCCAGGGATACCAATCCACGGGATTGTTGGCGTGCTGCAACAGGTAGGGGCTGGTCTCGTTGATCAAACGGTTGGGCATGAACTCACCTATTTCCAGCCGCGGGCGGCGGCGTCGTTTTCTGCAACCTATTTTCAACTAATTTGGTTTGGAATGCTAGGACCAAATCCCCCCAACCCCCCTTTACCAAAGTGGGGCTAGCAAACGGCGTTCGGATGGATGACTGAGAACGTCAGGCCGACCGAAATATCGCTGTTGTAGCTGATGCGGACCAAAGCCCCCTTTCTTAAAGGGGGACATAGGGGATTTCCCCGTCGGCTAAAACGCTGTCCTATGCCTATGATAAACTCCTGGCTAAATAGTCTCCCTTGACAATCAAATTTGGAGAAAATATCAGATGGCCGATATGAAGATCGTGTTTTTCACCAACCTGGACCCCGACTTGCGCCAGGTGGTTGCGGATAAGGCGTTGCCCGGAATGGACGTCGTGACCGCTCCGGCTGACATGGATGACGACGAAAAGGTTGAGTTGGTCCGGGACGCCGACTTCATCATCGTGTTTCCAAGCTTCATCTCCGACCGAGTGTTGCAGGCAGCAACTAAATGCAAACTGGTGCAACTCCTCAGCGCCGGCTACGACCAGATGAACCTGCCTCTGGCCGAGGATCTGGGCATCGCGGTGGCCAATAACGGTGGGGCGAATCGGGTTGCCGTCGCTGAGCACACGATGATGCTCATGCTGGCCTGCCACCGGCGCATGATGTTCTACGCCAACAACGTCAAGGCCGGGCGGTGGAAGCCGGAGCAGGACCGCAAGATCGACGTGTTCGAGATTGAGGGCAAGACTCTGGGCATCATCGGCATGGGCAACATCGGGCGGCAAGTAGCCCGGCGCGCGGCAGCCTTCGACTTGGAACTGCAATACTACGACAAATACCACCCCTTGACCCCTGTGGAGGAAGAAACCCTGGGGATCCAGGCGGTCTCGATGGACACGCTGCTGCAGACTTCGGACATCGTGACGACCCACGTGCCCTTGACCCGGGAGACCTATGGGATGATTGGGAAAAGAGAGTTGGAGATGATGAAGCCGACCAGCGTAATCATCAACACTAGCCGGGGCGGGGTCATCGACGAAACAGCTCTGGCGGAAGCGTTGATATCCAAAACCATCGCCGCCGCTGGGCTAGATGTGATGGAGCACGAGCCCCCGGACCCCAACGACCCTCTGCTTCAGATAGAGAACCTGATAATCACTCCCCACACGGCAGGCCCGACTTTGGAGTCCATACCCAAGCGGGCGGTCAACGCCTTCGAGAACATCCAGCGCGTCTGGGACGGCCAGCCGGCCATGTGGACCGCGGAGTACGAGAATCTTTAGGAGGGCGTACTATTGTGTGCCAAATAAGCACACAATGTGATATTATTGGGTTGTGAAGTACTTCTCTTGGGACAACGAGAAGAACGAGATTCTAAAGACCCAACGACAGATATCGTTTGAAGAGGCCGTATTCCATATCGAGCAGGGAAACTTGCTTGACATAGTTGAGCATCCAAACCAAGAGCGATATTCTGGGCAACGAATCTTCATCGTAAACATCGGTGGTTATGCCTACCTAATCCCCTTCGTTGAGTCCGCCACCGAAGTATTTCTTAAAACGGTCATTCCCAGCCGGAAGGCTACAAATTCCTACTTGAGACGGGGGCAACGAGATGCCTGATCTGGATCAGGAAGAGCAGGAGTTGCAGGAGTCCTACGAGAACGACGAATGGCGTTCGATACCAGGGCGTGGACCGGAGATTGAGCGGTATCGTGAATACGCTCGCGCCACTTTCAAGAAAGACATGCGAGTCAACATCCGTATGTCTAGCAAGGACCTGGATGGCCTCAAGAAACGGGCATTGGAGGAAGGTATCCCATACCAGACTTTGATGTCCAGTGTGTTGCATAAATATGCCAGTGGGCGCCTGGTTGAGAAGATTGGCTAGCGTGAAATATCGGCAGGTCTGATTCGGCAAGTACTTAAGTAGTTGCCTTGGCCGAGGGAATCACCGCCTCCTCACCCAACCGCTCCCTAAACGAAGCAACCGGCATCGGCCCCAGGTCGCCTTCGTCGCGGTGGCGCACGGACACTGACTCGGCTTCCGCCTCTTTGTCGCCCACCACCAGCATGTAGGGCACCTTTTGCATCTGGGCGTTGCGAATCTTCTGATTCATGCGGTCGCTGCGGGAGTCTACTTCTACCCGGAAACCGGCTTTCGCCAAGGTGTCTTGTACCTGGCTGGCGTACTCCAGGTGGCGGTCGGCGATGGGGATGATCACCGCCTGCACCGGGGCCAACCACAGAGGGAAAGCGCCGGCGTAGTGCTCTAACAAAACCCCGAAGAATCGCTCCACCGACCCCAATATGGCCCGGTGGACCATGTAGGGTTGGACCCGGTTGCCTTCGTCGTCCTGATAGGTCAGGTCAAACCGCTCCGGCAGGTTGAAGTCGAACTGGATGGTGGTGCATTGCCAGGCCCGGCCCAGAGCGTCGGTGATATGGATGTCGATCTTGGGACCGTAGAATGCGCCTCCGCCTTCGTCGATCCCGAAGGACAACACCCGTTGCTCCAACGACTCGCGCAAAGAATCCGTGGCATGCTCCCACATCTCCGGGTCCCCAACGGCCTTCTCAGGCATGGTTGATACATTGATGGTATATTCGCTGAAGCCGAAGGCCTGAAGAAGCTCGAATGTCAGATCCAAGACCCGGCCGATTTCGTCTACTACCTGATCGGGGCGGCAAAAGATGTGGGCATCGTCCTGGGTGAAGCCCCTGACCCGCATCAGGCCGTGCAACACGCCACTGCGCTCGTAGCGGTACACCGTGCCCAGCTCTCCGTATCTTAGCGGCAACTCCCGGTAACTACGCAGCGACGACTTGTAGATCATGATATGAAATGGGCAGTTCATGGGCTTAAGGAAGTATTCCTGCTCGTCCACTTCCAGCGAGCCGTACATATTCTCCCGGTAAAAATCCAAATGACCGCTGGTCTGCCACAGACTGCCCCGCCCTATGTGGGGGGAGTAGACGATGTCATAGCCCCAGCGGCGGTGAAGGTCTCTCCAGTAATCTTCGATGAGGGTCCGCACCAGGCCGCCTTTGGGATGCCAAACGATCAACCCCGGCCCAATCTCATCATGGATGCTGTAGAGTCCCAATTGTCGGCCCAAAGTGCGGTGGTCCCGCCGCTCCGCTTCCTCCAGACGCGCCAAGTGGGCGTCCAACGCCTCTTGGCTCTCGAAGGCGGTCCCGTAGATCCGTTGCAGCATGGGCCGATGCTCGTCGCCCCGCCAGTACGCGCCGGCGACGGTTAGCAGCTTGACCGCGACGATCTCTCCGGTGTTTTCAACGTGAGGGCCTTGGCAAAGGTCCACAAATTCGTCGTGGCGGTAGACGGTGAGGGTTTCCTCCTCCGCCAGTCCCTCGATTATCTCCAGCTTGTAGGGCTGATCTGAAAAAAGAGACGTGATCTCCTTTCGTGTCATCTCTTCGCGGCGGAAGGAGTGGCCCGCGGCGATGGTCTTGACCATCAACGCTTCGATCTGTTCCAGGTCTTCCGGCGTGAAGGGGCGGGAAACGTCAAAGTCGTAATAAAACCCGTCTTGGGTTGGCGGCCCGATGGCCATTTTCGCCTCGGGAAAGAGGCTAAGCACCGCGTCGGCCATCACGTGAGCTGCCGAATGGCGCAGGCGATGCCTTAGGGCTATTTCGGGACTGACGTGTCCGGTGTCGACGGTTCCGTGGTCTAGCATGTAACCTAACCTAGCTGGAATTTGGAAGAGAGGCTATCAGCCGACGGCTTTCAGCGGTCAGATCCAGGCCCGGACGTCTGAACGCCTAAGAAAAAGGCTTGGTACATTATAGCTCATGCGGCTCGGCAAATATGCGAATATCGGTTAGCCCATGCCTGGAATTCGTCTCCGGGTGTTAAGCCAAGCCGGTGAACAACTCCTTCCATCGGTGGTCTTTGATGGACTGCACAACATGGCTCCAAATGCTGACTAAATATGTGACGGATACTATCAGCGTCAAGAATATACACAGGGCTACTTGCTCCGGGTTCCGGTCGGAGACCAGCAGAAGTATATTCAACATGAGGAAGCCGAAGGCCACGCCAAGGACCACGTTGCGAACGGCTAGGACGATCAAGGCCACCGGCACAAGGGTTATCAGAGTTAGCACCGGCACCAAAGCCAAAGAGACGCCGAATATGGCCGACGCCCCTTTGCCGCCGCGAAACCCAAGGAACACCGGCCAGTTGTGTCCGGCCACTACTAAAGTGGTGGTTACCAAGACCGTCCAATGGGGGGCGCCTAGCCAGATGGGTACCAACACGGCCAGCACGCCTTTTCCGGCGTCGACTATCAAGACCGGCACGGCGCGCCACGTCCCCACCTGTTGGTAGGTATTGAGCGCGCCCACATTTCTGGAACCTAGCTGCCGGATGTCATGTCCCGTGACTAGCCGAACCATGATGTAAGCCGTCGGCACCGATCCCAAAAGGTAGGCGCCCAGACCAAAGGCAAAGGCAATAAGTAAGATCAACTTGTGCCCCTCTAGGATCAGTTAAATGAGCGGCCCGGCGGCCTGCCCGCCACGCCATGTTATCCCCTAGCTTGGATGACTTCTAGTCTGGACCGGATTCTCCCAGGGTCATCAGGTCTTATTACTGTGGTTAGGGGGACGGTGTATCACAGGTCGCCCATCGAGGGCTGCTTTGCCGGGCGGGGAACCGGGGAATATAATGGGCCGCACCGCCGCGATTCCTCTGGGCGGCCACGGCGGGCAGGAGGCACATGTTTGGCTGACCAAAAGGACCTGGACGCATTCGTCACTCAAGTTACCCGCCCGGAAGACTTCGACGATTTCTGGGAGCGGGTGCTGGCCGGATTGGCGGAGATTCCCTTGGAACCGAGCCTGTCTCCGGACCCCATGCGGTCCAACGCCGATGTGGATGTTTCCCGGGTCCACTACCGGAGCCTTGACGGCCTGGAGATATCCGGGTGGTATTGTGTGCCAACCGAGGGAGACGGACCCTTTCCGGCCGTCATCCGGTTTCCCGGCTACAAAGGCGAACCCGGCCTGCGGCGGGATTGGGGCCGTAAGGAAGTTGTCATCCTGACCGTAGCGGTGCGGGGAAAGCTGGGCAGCCACGCCGATTTCAATCCGGGATATCCGGGATTGCTGACCCACGGTATCCAAGGCCGGGATACTTACGGTTACAAGGGCGTTATTTCCGATTGCTCGCGCGGGGTCGATTTCTTGCTGTCCCGTCCGGAAGTCGACCCCCAACGTATCTTCGCTTGCGGCAGCAGCCAGGGAGGAGGACTGACTTTAATAACTTCGGCGCTCCGTCCTGAGATAAGGGGTGGCGTGGCCGGCTATCCCTTTCTTTGCTGTTTTCCCGAGTCGATGAGGATGCTGCGTAGCTACCCCTACGACGAGCTGAACTGTTACGCCAGGGCCTATCCGGACCTGGTCCAGGAAATGCTGGAGACCCTGCGCTATTACGACGCGGTTAACTTCGCTCCGGGGATCAAGTATCCAATGGTCGTGGGAATCGCTTTGGAGGACGAGGTCTGCCCGCCGGAAACCAGTTACGCCGCTTATCAGCGGCTGACCGGTCCCAAAGAGCTATGGCTATTTCCCGATTCGGGCCACGGCAACGCCCACGACTACCCGGCCAAGGAAACGGAATGGCTGGAACGGCAGATAGATCTGACCAACCCCGGGGGCGCAAATGACTGAGCACCGGACCGATCCGGACGCGATCTGGAACTCCCTGGACCGCCAATTGGAGCAGATCCCGTTGGATCTTGAGCAGGAACGGGACGCTTTTTACTCCCAACCCGATTGGGATGTCTACCGCTTGCATTACACCGGATTGGACGGGTACCGGCTGTTCTGCTGGCTGTCGGCGCCGGTCTCGGCCGATGGACCGGTCCCGGCATTGCTGCGCATGCCTGATTACGGCAGCGTTCACGACATCGTATACACGCCACTTCGATCGGTTGCTCTGGTGATGAACGCTACCCACCGAGGCCAGAGGCAAAGTGAGTCGGTGTTCCAAGCCAATTATCCTGGTCTGCTTACCCAGGGTATCGAGCGGCAGGATACCTTCGCGATGATGCGGGTGTTCGCCGACGCTTTGCGGGCGGTTGACGCTCTCTTGGGGCAAACATTGGCTGAAGTCGGGCCTATCGCGTTGACCGGCAGCGGTCTCGGCGGGGCTTTGTCCTTGCTGGCCGCCGCCCGCCGTCCGAGGATCACCGCCGTGGCGGCCGATACTCCGCTGGCCTTGGGGCATCCAGAGCTTCTGGAACACGATCTAGCCTATCCCTTGGCCGAACTCACCGATTATTTAAGAGTTTACCCCCACCGAAAAGAGGCGATCCTGGGCAGCACGGCTCCTTTGGACCCGGTTGCGGCCGCTCCCAAGGTAGAAGCCCCAGTACTGCTTAGCCTGGGACGCCGGGACCGAGGATTGTGCCCTCTGCGCATAGGAGAACTGTTGGCGGCTCGATTGCCTCATTGCGACCTGAGAGTCTACGACGGGGCCAGCGAAGGCGGCGGCCATCCCCATAGCGTCATCCGGGAAGCCTGGCTCCGAGAGCAGCTAGGGGTGGGCTGATCCGGACAATTTTGGATGTCTGATATACTGGATAAGTGTAAGTGCGGGGACGGGTTGGACGGTTTAACTTTTCACAACACTCTTGGATACCAACGATTCCGCACGCCTGAGCGATTCTACCGGATCTGGGTATCACGAATTCGCCGGTAACGGCTTACAAGGATTGACACTGCGATGGAACAACTAAAGCAAGACCTATCCAGCATGCGCCAGAAGATCGATTCTGTCGTGGAGCGTCTTTGACCTCGTAGGCAAAGAAAAGGCCATAGGTGAGATGGAACTGGCTGCTTCAAGCCCCGGATATTGGGATGATCCCCGGGAGGCCCAGCGGAAGATGCAAGAATTGGGCCGGATCAAAGATACAGTTTCCACTTGGCGCGGGCTTCAGTCCAGGGCCGGCAACCTGTTCGAACTGACGGAATTGGCGATGGAGGAAGGGGACGACTCCCTACAAAGCGAACTGGAAGAAGAGGGTAAAGAGATTTCGGATGCCCTGGCCAAGCAAGAAATCATTCTGACCCTTTCCGGACCCTACGACGAACGCTCGGCCATCTTGTCGATACACGCCGGAGTCGGTGGGACCGATTCCCAAGACTGGGCGGAAATGCTGTTTCGCATGTACGTCAAATGGGCGGAAACCGACACCCGCTCCGTTCAAATCATGGACATGTCTTACGGAGAGGAAGCCGGTCTGCGCAGCGGAATCATCGAGGTCGCCGGACCCTACGCATACGGATATCTCAGCGCCGAAAGGGGCGTGCACCGGCTGGTCCGGTTATCGCCGTACGATCCCAACCACCTGCGCCACACCTCCTTTGCCGAGGTGGAGATACTGCCTTCGGCCGAGGAAGACCCGGAGATTGAAGTCCGCTCCGACGATATAAAACTGGACGTATTCCGGTCGAGCGGACCGGGCGGCCAAAACGTGCAGAAGGTCGCTTCAGCGGTAAGACTCACCCACCTCCCCACCGGGATGGTCGTTACTTGCCAAAACGAACGCTCCCAGCACCAGAACCGGGAGTTTGCCATGCGCATCCTCAAGGCCAAGCTGCTGGCCAAGATGAACGAAGAAAAGGCTCAAGAGCTGGCTAAACTACGTGGTGAACGCGCGATTCCGGAGTGGGGAAACCAGATCAGGAGCTATGTTCTACACCCCTACAAGTCGGTGAAGGACCACCGGACTAATTACCAGAGCACCAATCCCGACGCGGTGTTGAACGGAGACCTGGGGGGATTTATCGAAGCCTACTTGATGTCGCAAGTTGGAAAGCAGGAAACCTAGCGTTCGGGTTGTGCCTCGTCTGGCAAACCACCTAGACCAATCAAAAGCAAGAGGCGGGTCCGAAAGACCCGCATCTTTGATTACTAGTGGATCAGCCGAGTTTAGCAGTTGCCCAGAATGTGGCCCATGCGAATCTTTTTAGTCATCATGTAGTCCCGATTCTCATCGGTAACCGCAGCCTCCACCGGCACCCGTTCAACGATCTCCAGATCGAAACCCGAGATACCTGCCACCTTCCGAGGATTGTTGGTCAAGAGACGGAGCTTTTTCACTCCCAGGTCTTGGAGAATCTGCGCGCCGATGCCGTAATGGCGAAGGTCGGCCTCGAAGCCTAATTTTTTGTTGGCTTCAATGGTGTCTAAGCCCCCGTCCTGCAGCGAATAGGCCTTTATCTTGTTGTGCAGGCCTATGCCTCGACCTTCTTGCCGCATGTACAGAAACACGCCGGCCCCTTCCTTGCCCAGAATGGTCAGCGCCATCTCTATCTGCTCGCCGCAATCGCAACGGAGACTGCCAAAGACGTCGCCGGTCAGACACTCGCTGTGGATCCGCACCAGCACGGGTTGGTCCGCATTCCACGTGCCGATGGTCATGGCGATGTGCTCTCCGGGGTCCACCTGACTACGGTAGGCGATGGCTTTAAATTCGCCGTATTTGGTGGGCAGACGGGCCTCGGCCACTCGCTCGATGAGCTTCTCGTGGCGGCGGCGGTAGGCGATGATCTGGGCGATGCTCAGGACATTCAGTTGGTGTTTATCCGCGAACTTCTCCAGCGTCTCCATACGCGACATGGTGCCGTCTTCGTTCATTATTTCGCAGACGATCCCGGCGGGATACACACCCGCGATCACGCACAGATCGACGATGGCTTCCGTGTGTCCAGCCCGTGCCAAGACGCCGCCGGGATGGTACCGCAAGGGAAACAGATGGCCCGGCCGGGACAACTTATCGCCTCTGACTTCCGGGTCGATCAACGCCTGGATGGTAGCGGACCTATCTTGCGCTGATATACCGGTAGTGGTGCCCTGATTGTAGTCAATCGAAACGGTGAAAGCGGTGTGATTCTTGGTGGACGTGTTTTGTGAGATCATCAGAGGGATATCCAGTTCGTCCAGACGCTCCCCGATGATGGGCATGCATAGCAGTCCACGGGCTTCGGTGACCGCGAAGTTAACGGCTTCCGGGGTCACTGTCTCGGCGAACATCACTAGATCGCCTTCATTTTCTCGCTGCTCGTCGTCTACGACGATTACGAACTTTCCGGCTTTGAGGTCTTCTAGGGCCTCTTCCAAGCTACAGAGAGGCATATAACCTTCCTTCTTGTGGGGCAGAATTGATTGAGTCTGTCAAACACTCTTGGGTCATCTTGCTAGCATGCTCTCCACATATTTCGCTACGATGTCTGCTTCCAAGTTGACGCGGTCGCCGGGTCCCTTGTCCTGCAAGTTCGTGTTTTCCAGTGTATAGGGTATCACCGACAGGGTGAAGGACGACGTACCCTTTTGTACCACGGTGAGACTGATACCGTCAACCGTGATGAACCCTTTTTCCACGATATAAACTCTCAATCTGTTGGGATAGCGGATCCGTAGGATCTGGGAATTACCCTCGGTTCTGGACGATGTTATCCGGCCCGTCGCATCGACATGGCCCTGAACGATGTGTCCGCCCAGCCGATCGCTCACCGCCAGGGGCCGCTCCAGATTGACCTTATGACCCTGGGCCAAACTTCCCAGTGAGGTGCGGCTCAGCGTTTCGGGCGATAGATCGACGGAGAAGGTCGATCGGTCATGGTCAACTACGGTCAGGCAGGTTCCGTTCACCGCGATGCTGTCGCCCATCTTTTGGTCTTCCAAAACTTTGCTCGCGTTGATGGTGAGCTTAAAGTCACCCAACTTAGCTACCGTACCTACCTCTTCTATTATGCCGGTGAACAATCTATGCCTCCGTCTGCCGTGATGGGGCCTTTGGAGATGGATCCGGGTAGCCGGTCACCAGCCAGTCGGGCCCCACTTCTTGCAGATTAGTTCGGGTAAGCCGCCAACTGCCGGCCATGCGGGATGCGCCGATCCCCTCGACGGGGGAGGCGGCCTGTATTCCCCCGATAATCACCGGGGCGATGAACGCCATCACTTTGTCGACCAATCCGGTGTCAAAGAGGGAACCTTGCAGAGTGCCGCCCGCCTCCACCAAAAGACTGACGATATCGCGCTTACCCAGTTCAGCCATGACCTGATTCAAGTCGATCCGTCCATCATGGGTGGAGGCCACCGGCAACACCTCTGCGCCCGCGTTTTTCAGGCGTTCAGCTTGCTGAACGGTAGGATCGCCGGCGGTCACGATCAGCGTGGCTCCAGGTTCTTGAAGCATACGGGCATCTGGTGGAGTGCGGCATCGGCTGTCAAGGATCACCCGCAATGGTTGCCTGGTTAATGGGTCTCCTTGGTCATTCCGATTTGTTAGTTGGGGATCGTCGGCCAGTACGGTGCCGATGCCGACCATCACCGCGTCACTTTCCCGGCGGAGCCGCTGAACGACCTCCCGGGCCTGGGGACCGGTGACCCACCGGGAATCTCCTGAGTTGGTGGCGATCTTGCCATCCAGGCTCATAGCGAACTTGGCGATGACGAATGGAAGCCCGGTGATGATGTATTTGGCGAAGGCTTCGTACAGTTCCCTGGCGGCCTCGGCTTCCTCTCCAACCTCGACCCGCAAGCCGGAGGCTTCCAATTCTGTCTTTCCCTTACCGGAGACGCGAGGGTTGGGGTCGATCGCGGCCACTAGAACCTCCGCTACCCCGGCGGAGATTATGGCCTGAGTGCAAGGCGGAGTGCGGCCGAAATGGCAACATGGTTCCAGGGTAGTGTAGAGAGTCGCTCCCCGGGACGAGTCTCCGGCCGACCGTAGGGCTTCAATCTCGGCGTGGTGGCTTCCCGCAGGTTGAGTATGGCCGGTGCCCAGCACCACGCCGTCCTTAACCACCACCGCTCCAACGGCGGGATTGGGGCTGGTGGTGCCTAGGGCCTGGCGGGCCAGGCTGACGGCGCGTTTCATGGGAGTCATTGAAAATCTACCAGAAAGTCTATGCGTTTAGTCCTGGAAGGGTTGAGACAGCGTTCGCCATATCGCCTAGGCCTATGTTACATAAGTAACAGTATCGTGAGAATTGATACAACTAGATTCTAGCAACCCGAAGCTACGTTAGCAAGTTGGCCAGTTATATTGAAGTCCATCTGTCTTAATTGATGGTCGATAGCCATTCATGGCGCAAAGCCCAACCCCCACCCACGTGTCATAGGGTAGGGGTTTGCGTCGAGTGATTCACTCAGAGAACGGCGTAAGATCGCTACTTGATGGCGTACAGTGCTTGTACCGTGACCGTTACCTCCAGCTCTCCGCCTATGATTGGCGTGGGAGCACTCTTGGCAGAGGTGGCGAAAGACACCCGCTCAAAAGTATCGAAGGAGACGCGAGGCTGGCCCCCGGATTCGCTGATGTTGATGAGCTTGCCTAGTTCGACTCCGGTCAGGCTGGCGACTTGATTGGCTTTGTCCATCATATCGCCGATGGCCGCTGCCCGGGCCTCATCCTGCAGGGGATCGGTGTCGTCGATCGTGAACCTGATTCCATTGAATCGGATGAGGTTTCCTCCGGCGGCCGTCACCTCGTCGATGACACTGCCGGCGTCGTCCAAGTCCCGCAACTTGACCGTTAGCTGGTTGGTAACTTCGTAGCCTATGATGACCCGTTCCCGCTCTTTGAAGCATTCGGGCTTTCCCTGACTCCGGGCAATCTCCAGGCTTGGCGCCAAGGTAATTTCCCGGCTTGCCTCTACTTTGGGTTCAACGGCGGGCGCGACTTGGCGTACACCAGTGTCCAAGGCGGCAGGGCATCTGGTCACTTCCCGGCTGGTGTACCTGGGATTGATATTGAAATTGCTGGTCTGGATGTCCCGGTTCTCGATGTTCTTAGCCTTCAGTACCTCAAATACCCGTCCCATGGCGGCCGCGGCCTGCTCGCGGGCTTCGGCCACGGTGTCGGCCAGGGTTTGCACTCCCAAGTTCAAGATCGCCAGGTCTGCCTCGGCAGAAGCCCCGCCCCGGCCGCTTACCATGATTCCCTGGCGCGCGGCCATCGGTCCATCAAAAGTTGCTGAGGCTCCGAGAGCCATTGCCCGGCGCTCGGCCAACTCCATCATGGCGTTGTTGGCGGGTGATACGTCAGATGCTGCACTGGCTTGGACCGGCTGGCCGTTGTTTTGCTGGACGGCTCCGGTCACCTGGCCCTCCCTCGATGTACATGCCAGCACCAGCATCAACATTAGTCCCAGCCCAAATAAAATCAAGATTCCTTTCTTGGTTCCTGCTTGTCGTTCCATGGTTTCCTCCTGTATTTGTTTGACGGGGGATATCCCCCTGATAATTCCTGGCCGGTTTCCCCCCGTTTGGGATCTGTTTATGGCCTACAGTATCTATGACGGGCCGCCGGCCAAAAAAATTCCCGGCGGATAGACGATGAATTCAGAATAGACCGGTGGGCTTCTCGAGTAATCGATAAAACGGCCGATTTACAGTAGGTAATACGGCTGACCAAAGTGGTGACGATTGGGATAAAGATTGGCAGGCATAGGAACTGATGCGCGGTGGCCGGAAAGACAGTGGTCCTAACGACGAAGATTCCGGGCGAGGCGGTCCAACCATGCGGCCGTTCTAGCGTCCGGCACGCCGTCTCAGTATCCAAACTACTAAAAAGCCCACTGCCGTCACCGCCGCCAATCCTTCCAGAACCCGCCAAATATTAATCGGGTTATAGGGTGGAGGGATACCTGTAGGCGAATCTTGGGCCACCGTCGTAGGCTCCGGAGGTCGCTGCGGGGTAGTAAGGGCGATTATCGAAGGCGTTGAATCTGCCTTCATTTTTGCTGATTCATCGGCTTTAGCGGCGGCCATGGCAACTTCCGGCGTAAGCGGGACTGATTTGGCTTTAACTCCTTCTTCAACCGCAAGCGCGGACATGGCGGCTTCTGGTTGAGGTCGAGCTACCTCGGAGGTCGCGACTTCCTCAACCTCGGTGGTGGCCATGGCAGCTACCGGGGGAGGCAGTGCCAATTTGGATTCCACGGCCTTTTCCATCTCGGGGGCGGCCATGGCGGCCACTGGAGCGGAAGCCGAAGTATCCGCTGGGGCTTCCACCTTGGCGGCGGTTTGAGGTGGGACCGCCGCTTGCCGTAAGGTCGGGGCTACCGCCTCGGCCTCGGCTACCTCAGTCTCTCGAGTCACAGCGATATTGAGGCCCTTTTCCGCTGATATTGCCTCGTTTACAACCGGGGCTTGGGGCGCGGCCATCTCGATGGCGCGAGCCGCGCCATCCCTGTCTTCTTGTTGGAAGCTTTCGGGCGCCGCCCGAAGCGCCTGCGCCGTTACTTCCGGCTGAGCGGTGAGCTTTGGGGCCAGCAATCCGGTGGCGTCGGCGGAAACCAGAATGGGGAAAACCAATGCGGCTGTGGCTGCCGCGCCGGAGTATACCCACCGGGGCCGGCGGTGGTCCCGGCATGATGAAACTACGGGGCAGTGTCAACTCGGGCATCTGCTGGAGCAGCGAGACGGTGGAACGCAGGGCGTCCAGATCTCGACGGCAGCTGGCGCACTCGGTCAGCCGCAGGTCTATCCTGGCGGCGGCGGTACCGGAAAGCCGGCCATCCAGGTACTCGGACAGATCGTCCTGGTTTATGTGAGTGTGGCCTCGTTTAAAGATCAGCATAATAGGCCCTATACCTCTTGACGGAAAAGGTCGGGCAATAGTTCCCCGGTGTTTCGTAGGTAGTCCTTCATTCGCCCCCGGCCCCGGCTGAGGCGGGATTTTACCGTGCCCAGAGAGCAATGCATCGTTGCAGCGGCTTCCTCGTAGTCCATACCCTGCACATCCACCAGCAGGACTGCCAGCCGCTGTTCTTCCGGCAGTGAAGCCAGGCCTGATTGGATGATCCGGGCCAACTCCTCCCGTTCGGCGTAGGCTTCCGGGGACTCTTCAGAAGACGGTAAGTCAACCGCTGAAGGGGGCGCAGTGGGGTCGTCCGGGTCTGATGATATGGGATCTAAGGGAACGGTGGGACGGGCCCGGCGTGACCGAAGCATGTCTTTGCAAGTGTTCGCGACGATACGCATCACCCAGGCCTTGAGATTGTTGCCCCGGAATTGGTGGAAAGCCCGGTAACCGGAAACGAAACTCTCTTGCGCCGCGTCCTCGGCCAGGGACCAATCTTCCAGCATCCGCCGGGCCAGGTTATAAGCCTGAATCTGCATCGACTCGATGATGCAGTTGTAGCAGTGAGTGGCGCCGGAACGATCCTGTACCGGTAGTGGCTCGTGAGTGGTGCAGTTTAGGACTTCGGCAGTGCTTACCATTAGGGTTAACCTGCCGCCGAATTCATGGATGGCAAACCGGATCCACTGGCGATGTTCCGGTCTCCGGAAAAGGCTACTCGGCTGCCTTTTGGTGTTCTGCAGGGTCTAGAGCGTCTACCCTTGATATGAAACACTTCCGTTAAGCAGGGCCCGGGCCATGACGAACTTATGAATCTCCGATGTGCCCCCACCGATGCGGGCGTGACGTAACAGGAGATACCAGTGGGCGATCGGCATGTCCAGGGTTTCGCCCATACCGCCGAATATCTGCATTATCTTGTCGATGCTCCGCCACCCCCACTCCCCGGCGCAGTACTTAATCATGGACGACTCGACGCGAACGTCCTCGCCGTTGTCCGCCCGGGCCGCTGTTTCCCGGGTGAAGGACCTCAGGGTCATGATATCGGTGTAGACGTCGGTGAGCATCCATTGGATGGCCTGCCGGTCGGCGATGGGACGGCCGTAAGTCACCCGTTGTTTGGACCATTCGATAGCCATATCCAACGCTCGGCTGAGTATCCCGGTGGCCATGGACCCCCGAAGCAACCGGTCGTGGTGGACCAGCCATTTTTGCCCCAAGGTGAATCCCTGGCCCACCTCGCCCAAGACCTGGGTCTGGGGCACCCGAACGTTGTCCAGGTGGATGAAATGCTGCTGGGACCGCGTCGGACTAGTCCAGATGCGGATGGGATCAAAGGTCATCCCCGGAGTGGGATTGTCGATGATGAACATGGTTATGCCGCCCCGTTGACGCCGTTCCGGGTCGGTGATTGCTTGCAGCAGGATAAAGTCGGCGGTCGCCGCCCCGGATATAAACATCTTGGTGCCGTTTATCACCCAGTCGTCCCCATCCTTTACCGCCCGGGTTTGCATCATCCCGCCGGGGTCGGACCCCGCCTCGGGTTCGGTTTGAGCAAAAGCGTATTGCAAGTCCCCTTGGATCGCTGGGTGCAGGTAACGCTGCTCTTGCTCCGGGGTGCAGGCCCCAATCATCATCATCGGCACGGGTGAGGTCGGGAGTTGGACGATGCTCTTGTGGACTTCCTCGTCCAAGACTACGTGGCCCAAAGCCCCCATACCGCCGCCTCCGTACTCTTCCGGCACGAATGACGTATAGATGCCGGTCTGCTTGGAGATATTATTGAGCCGGTCCCACTTCTCTTTATCCAGGGTGCCCACGATTCCCATCACGGCCTGAGCGATGCCCCTGGGCCCGCCGTCGTCCTGGCCTTCCATGGGCGGGTTAGCCAGGTAGTGTGCTTCCAGCGGCACGCACTCGTCCTTGACTACCTGACGAATGGTGTTCTTCAGCGCGTCTAGCTCCGGCGGAAGCCCTGTTTGCATAGCGGTTGCTCCTGAATTTAATTGGAATTGGCGTGCGACTAGCTTCGAGGCGCTGGGCGTGTTTGGTGCCTGGCCTGCGATGCAAGTATGTTCCTACTATAAACCTTGAGCCTGGACTGTTTCATGATTCTGGAAAATTCAAAACTACCGGCTCATCTCACGAAGAGCTTAACATAACATTATTGTAGGTGGGCCGGACCCGGCGGGCCTCATGTTAAAATAAAGCCCGGTTGCCGAGTGGCCGCCGCAAGGAGTTTGAACAGATGCAGTTTCGCGATCTACCCAGCGTGGACCGGGTGATGGCCAGTGACGGTATGGCCGCGCTGACCGAAACCTATCCCCGCGACTGGGTGGTAGACCTGGTGCGGCGGGAGTTGGACCGTGCCCGGCAGCAGATACGGGACGGTGGCAAAGCGCCCTCTGCCGGGGATGTGGCGGATGGGGTTGGCGGGGAACTTCGGTCCATCAATGAAGTGGCACCTCGCCAGGTGATCAACGCCACTGGGGTAATCGTCCACACTAACCTGGGGCGGGCCCCTTTGAGTCAGTCGGCCATCGATGCCATGACCCAGGCTGCCCGAGGCTACACCGATCTTGAGATGGACTTGAGCACCGGCCGCCGTGGCTCCCGGCAGGCTCACCTCCAATCGTTGTTGCAGCAAGTAACCGGAGCCGAAGCGGCCCTGGCGGTGAACAACAATGCATCCGCCCTGCTTTTGGGTTTGTCGGCTCTGTCGGTGGGCAAGGAGGTCATCGTCTCCCGGGGCGAAGCTGTGGAGATCGGAGGGGGCTTCCGAATCCCGGACGTTCTCAAGCAAAGCGGCGCTACCCTGGTGGACGTGGGCACCACCAACCGGACCTATATCCGGGATTACCAAGACGCGATCACGGATAATACCTCGGCCATGTTGAAAGTTCACTCTAGCAATTTCCGGGTGGAAGGGTTTACCGCTGAGGTTGAACCCAGCGAACTGGTGGAGCTGTCCAAGGAGAGGGGAATCCCGGTGCTGCACGACGTGGGCAGCGGCGCTCTGTTACCTACCGAAGCCTACGGACTGGCCCACGAGCCAACTCCCCAGCAAAGCATCGCCGCTGGTGTGGGACTGGTCTTTTTCTCCGGAGATAAGCTCCTGGGCGGGCCCCAATCGGGCATCGTCGTCGGCCAGACTGAATTGGTCCGGCGTTTGGAAAGGCATCCCCTGGCCCGTGCCGTCAGGATAGATAAAATGAGCCTGGCCGGGTTGACGGCGACGGTGTTGCACTATCTGAAGCAAGAGGCCGAAGCGGAAGTTCCCATATGGAAGATGATTTCCGCCGGCGAGCAGGGCATCAAAGACCGGGCGACCAGGTGGAAGACCCAGCTTTCCATTCCCGGAGAGGTGATTTCCGGTAGATCGGCCATCGGTGGCGGCAGCCTTCCCGGAGAGACCCTGCCGACTTGGGTGCTGGCCCTTTCCTGCGAGGGCGATGCCGGAAGTCCGGAGCGGGTGATGCGAAGACTGCGGGAAGCGGTTCCGCCGGTGATAGCCCGTATCGAAGACGACCGGGTGATCTTGGACCCCCGCACCGTGACGCCCGACGACGAGGAAGCCCTCCTGACGGCGCTACGGGAAGCGTTTTCGGGCTAGGTTCGGGATCTTTCGACACAAGCTCAGGACGAACGGAGAGGAGGCCACACACCGTTCTTGGTGAGTTCGTGGAACTCCATATCCAACGGGCGACTTGGAAATCGGGCAGGTAACGAAAAATGAGTTGGCTGACTGGGGAAACTAACGGTAAGATGGACGTATGACAGACTTTCTTTTGGTCCACGGCGCCGGACAAGGAGCCTGGACTTGGGGCCAGGTGTGGGGTTACCTGACTGCGCCGGTGGAGCATCCGCCCCGGCTCTACTCCCCGCGCGTCGCAAACCGGGTGTTCACATTGGACCTGCCGGGGCACGGCGCGGACGCCTACGGAGACACCACCGACGTCAGGTTGGAAGAGTGCGTTCATGCTATAACCCGGGCAGTGGAACGCCATGAGTTGAAGGATCTGGTGCTGGTAGGACACGGCTTCGCGGGCAGCATGGTGCTTCAAGCGGCTGGGCAGTTGGACAAGCCTCCCAAGCGCATCGTTTTGGTGGCCGGCATGGTCCCTCTTTACCAGCGTAGCATGCTTAGCGTGCTCCCCCAGAAAACCAGGGTCACCTTTCGGATTTTGTCAGTCTTGAGCGCTTTTTCAGGCAAAGGTTTGAGGCTGCCCCGCTCGGTGATCTACAATTTCCTATGCAACGGCATGGATCCCATGGAAGTGGTCCACTCAGTAGGCCGCTTTGGGCCGGTGGCTAGGCGGGTACTGACCACCAAGGTAGCGTTAGACCGGCCGGAGCCTACGAGTCCGGTGACCTACGTGGTACTGAATCAGGACAAGATACTACCGCCGGAGTCACAACACCGAATGGCGCAGCGGGTGCCCGGAGTCGACGTAGTTGAGCTAGATTCCTGCCATCAGGTAATGCTGCAGCAACCTCGAGAGTTGGCGGAAATATTGTTGGAGTACGCCTGAGCGGAGCCCCAGCAATTCGGAGCCCCAGGTATTCAACGAAGGACTGAAACTAAAACAGGCCCCGGCAGGAAACCGCCGGGGCCTGATGTTTTTGTTGGCCTAGTTAGGAAGGCCGGTTAGAACATACCGCCGCCGTGGTCGTGGCCATGGTCGTGGCCGGCATGCGCGTCTTCCGCTTCCTCTTCGGTGATAAGGGATTGGGTGGTCAATATCATGCTGGCTACACTGGCCGCGTTTTCCAGCGCGATGCGGGCCACCTTGGCCGGGTCGATGATGCCCTTGTCCACCAGGTCTCCGTATTCGATATTCGAGGCGTCGAAGCCGTAGTTTTGGGACTGATTTTGGCGGATATTCTCCAGAACGACGGCGCCCTCTTGGCCGGAGTTTGAGGCGATTATCCGGATGGGTTCCTCCAAAGCCTTTTTAAGAACCGTCACTGCATTCGCCTCGTCCCTCTCCAGGCCCAAGTTGTCTAGAACGTGCATCGCCCGGATGTAGGCCACTCCCCCACCGGGCACGATGCCCTCGTCCACGGCCGCCCTGGTGGCGGAAAGAGCATCCTCAACCCTTTGCTTGCGCTCCTTTAGTTCGGGCTCGGTGGCGCCGCCTACTTTAATGACTGCAACGCCGCCGGCAAGCTTGGCCATGCGCTCTTGTAGCTTCTCTTTGTCGTACTCCGAAGTTGTATCTTCCATCTGGACCTGGATCTGGTCCACCCGGGCGGTAATAATGGCTTTGTCGCCCTTGCCGTCGATGATGGTGGTCTTGTCTTTGGTGGAAATCACCCTCCGGGCTTGTCCAAGATCTTCGATATTGGTAAGGTCCAGTTTGCGCCCCTGTTCTTCGGAAATGACCGTGCCACCGGTGAGGATCGCGATATCCTCCAGCATCGCCTTGCGGCGGTCTCCGAATCCGGGCGCTTTCAATGCCAAACAGTTGATGGTGCCACGCATCTTGTTCACCACCAACACGGCCAGAGCTTCGCTATCAACGTCTTCGCCGATGATCACCAGGTTCTTGGAAACCTGGAGGTGCTTCTCCAAGATCGGTACCAGGTCGGCCACCGACGATATTTTCTTATCGGTAATCAGGATGTAGGGGTCTTCTATCACGGTTTCCATCCGCTCAGGGTTGGTCACGAAATAAGGGCTGATGTAGCCGCGATCAAAGGTCATGCCATCGACGTACTCGGTCTCGGATTCGATCCCTTTGCTTTCTTCAACGGTGATGACGCCGTCACGGCCCACGTGATCCATAACATCGGCTATCATCTCGCCGATCTTGTCATCGTTGGCGGAGATGGTGGCGACTTGAGCGGTCTGTTCCCTAGTGTCCACCGGAGTGGACAGGTTACCCAGCTCGGCTACGATGGCTTTCACACCCTTGTCGATGCCTCTTTTCAATGCCATGGGGTCGGTGCCGGCGGCTACCAGCCTCATCCCTTCCCGGACGATTAAATGGGCCAAGATTGTGGCGGTGGTTGTGCCGTCGCCGGCCGATTCATTGGTTTTGGTGGCGGCTTCTTTAATCAGTTGAGCGCCCATATTTTCGAAGGATTCCGGCAGGTCGATCTCTTTGGCGATGGCCACCCCGTCGTTGGTGATGACCGGCGCTCCCCACTTCTTCTCCAGGATCACGTTCTGTCCCCTGGGTCCCAGGGTCAGGCTGACAGCGTTGGCTATCGCCTTGATCCCATTCAATAAAGCCTTCTGGGCCTCTTCGTCGCGGATTATATGTTTCGCGGGCATTCTGTTAAAACCTCCTACGGTTTGGCGGACGTTGGCCGGCCCCTATTTCCTGGTGGTATATATCGAAGGGCGGCCGACTATTTCACAATGCTATGTTATCACTTTCACCAGCCAGAATCATAAGTCAGGCGGTCCCACCGGTCAAGATACGGCCTGACCAACGGGTGAAAGCGGAACCAGTCTTATTGTGGTTCCAGCCCGGCGATATTGCGATCTGACCGGTTTACATAACGCCCCTCCCACGCCCGTGCTAGACTGGGCCCATGACCTACGCCGCAGACCTTCACCTACACTCTCGCTACGCCTACGCCACCAGTAAGAACCTAACCCTGGAGAGTTTGGCTGCGTGGGCTCGGATTAAAGGTATCGATTTGCTTTCCAGCGCGGATTTCACTCACCCGGCTTGGCGCCGGGAGTTGGAGGAGAAGTTGGATCCGGTGTCGCCGGGGTTATACCGGTTCGGCGGCGTTAGCTTCGTCTTAGGCACCGAAGTCAGCTGCGTCTATAAACAGGGAGGAAGAAGCCGGAGAGTTCATATGTTGCTGTTCGCTCCGGATTTCGCGACGGTAGCCGAACTTTACACGGCCTTCTCCAAGGTAGGGGCCAAACTGGAGTCGGCCGGCCGGCCGACTTTGCCCATGTCCGCCAGGGACCTGACCGCTTTGGCATTGGACATAAACCACCAATGCATGGTCATTCCGGCCCACGTTTGGACACCTTGGTTCGGATTGTTCGGGTCCAAATCCGGGTTTGATTCCCTGGAAGAGTGTTTCCTGGACATGTCGCCACACATCCACGCCATCGAGACCGGGCTGTCCAGCGACCCGGCGATGAACTGGAACATCCGAGAGGTGGCCGGAAGGGCCATAGTTTCCTTCTCCGACGCCCACTCCGCGCCAAAACTGGGGCGGGAGCTTACGGTATTTGAAGGAGATTTGGGGTACGGCGAATTGGCTCAAGCCCTGAAACATCGCCAAATTGCCTACTCCGTGGAGTTTTACCCTGAGGAGGGTAAGTATCACCACACTGGGCACCGGAAATGCGGGATAAGACACTCTCCGGAAGATACCCAGCGTATCGGCCAACGTTGCCCCGCTTGCGACAGACCGCTCACTCTGGGCGTACTGCATCGAATCAATGCGCTTTCCGATGGCGAAGAAGCATGTCACAGAGACGGCACCGGCTTTGTGCAGAACCAAGAAGGCTTTCCACCCTTCATCCGGTTGGTCCCGTTGCAAGAAATCATCTCGGAAACTTTGGCCCTTGGTCCGTCCAGCAAGCGGGTCCAAAAAGAATACAGCCGCATCATTGGGGAGTTGGGCAATGAGCTGAACATCCTGGCGTGGGCCGAGGAGGCCGACCTCGTAGCCGCCGCAGGAGAACCCCTGGCCCGAAACATCCTGAAGGCCCGGGTTGGCGAGGTGAGTATCGAACCAGGCTATGACGGCTTGTACGGGAAGGTTAGCGTTGCTGATTAAGGACAACTCGCCCTTAGCGGACTGTCCTCTCCCCCTTACGAAGGGGGAGAGCTAGAGTGGAGGGGTCGTCCCTCCCCATTGCTAATAATCCAGATCGGGGTCCGGGGCCAGCACCAGCCGGAGCGCCCGGTTGGTGGCAGGGTCGTAAAAGGCGGCGCGCACCCGGTCTCCGGTCTTCAGGTCGCTGAACTTTAGGCCGCGTTTGTTTTTGCGTGAGATGGCGGGGGGGTCTGCCTTTGGGAACAGCAGTATCACCGGATCGCCCCGGCGGGGCTGAATGGTTACGGTCGACAAGTACTCTTCGACCAGAGTGATTTCCCCGCTTATCCGGGCAGCGCGAGGCGGTTGGACAATCAATCGGTCCGTCTTTCCGGTTATAGGATAGTAGGCGCCGTTCACCACGCGCTGGCCCAGGGACAGGCCGTCGACTCCTATCGATCTCCCCCTTTGAACCACCTGAGTTTCGGCGTTCACCAGAATCACCACCATATCCAACTTGTTGGTAGTGATCGTCACTCTAGTGGATCCTTGGTCCGCGCTTGTAATCCCCGCGATAACCCCTTTGATCGACGCCGGTGGCGGTGAACTGAGGCTGAGAACCCCCAACACCGGTACGGCATTCCCAGCCACTCCGGCTGTCTCCAGGATGCGGGTATTAGCTCGGACCAAGTCGCCCAACCTGACTTCGCTGATGGATACGCGGCGGCCGTCCCGCCGAACCACCGTCTCGCCTGTACGAGTGAATGACCGGATCTCTCCATCCTTGGTCATGATCGACAGGTTGCCGGGCAGGGCTTTGGCGACGAACCGGTGTATCACTCCTCGAACCGGCGGGCTGTCCCCAACCCCGGCTTGGGAATCCAACTCGATCAACGCCAGGGAGTCAGGTTGGAAAATCGCCGTCACGTTGGTGTCCAATAGCTCTTTCCCCAGCCTGGTTGGGGAACCGTCCACTAGAAGAACACTTTCCGGCAATACATTAAGGGTCACGGTGGCCTGGGTTGCTGAGTCCCGAATGGTGATCCTCGGGAGTGCGTCGTAGCTGGTATCAAGGTCGAGCTGGATGATGGGCCCGTTGACGGCCCCTGGGTCCACTGTTGTTAACAATTCTTTGGCGGTGGTTCTGTCCAGGGTTGCTCCGGCGGATACCAAAACCCGGCTGGCGGTCCGGGATTCCAGGTCGTAGCGGACTTGAACCCGGTTGGCCAAGTCCAAACGGCTGAAGGAGATGTCCCTTCCTTGGAACCTGATGGCGGTCGCGCCATCGATGATTACCTGCACCGCAGGAAGTCCGGAAGGCTGCACCGTCAACAATTTTCGATTTAGGTCGATGGAGGTGACGATGCCCGAAACAGTGGCTGAGGGTTTTCCAGCCCCGAAACGTGACATTCCTCGGGCATAAGCGTTTTGGGCTTTAGTCAATCGTTCTTGAAACTGGCTGTGCCGTGAGGAATCGGTTCCCGCCAGCACGTCTTGGGCCAGCGTTAAGTGGCGATCGGCGTTTTCGTTCAACCGTTGCCGCAAGGCCGACAATTTGCCCGCTGCCTGGGTCTTCTCGGCCTGCTCGAGTGCCGCCTCGATGCGCTTCAGGTTGTCCAAGGCCCCGTCTAGCCCGGTGATCAAAAGAGAACCGGTGCTTAGGTCTTGCTCCAGAACGGCGGTGACCAAGTCACCTGGCTTTAATATGGACGGGTCACCGGCCGAGGGGGAAGAAATCTTCCGGCCATCAGCGTCTTGGATGTCTACGACTCCGTCTTCTCCTACGCCGGTCACGATTCCGGTGAAGTGACGGGACCGCACCGGATGGACCGGTATAACGAGGATCGAAATAGCCTGGCCGTTGACCGCCAAAACCGCCACGGCGCTGCCCAACGGGATGTCGTCCACCGTGGGCTGCTCCAGTCCCGGAACCCGAATCTCCGTGTCAGGGTTGGCGGTTATCTCCACCGGGCCGTTGGGAGTTTCTAGAATGATGTCGATCTCACCGGCCACCGCCCTAGGATGGTCCCCGGTGATAACCACGACTTCTCCAAAGATGCCGGTTTGGGGCGATTGACGCGGTCCAGCGGCTCCGGCGGTTCCGCTGGATGCGGCTAAGGCCAGAGCCAGCGTCAGGAGCACGATTCCAAGAATCGAGATCGAACTCCTCCGACTGGGTCCTTCGACAGGCTCAGGACGAACCGAAAAAGGTATCCCCACGGATCGCGGTGAGCTTGACGAGCCTATTTTTGCTCCGGCGTTCGGTCTTAACATTTTTAGGGCCTCCGTCGTTTGGCGGCTGCTGGCGGGCAGTCTGGTGTGGGATTAAGGGACGAAAATCACCGTGCGCACCAGGGACAGTTCCTCCCCGGCAATCGATGTAGCAATCACCTCGATCGCCAGAGGGTTGTCGTCGGGGAAAATGATTAATTCCAAGGAAAAATGGCCCTCGGCGTCGGGAATGGCCAGCCTGCCGTTGATGCTCACCGTGGCATCGGGTGAGGAGATACCGGTAACTGTGATGACATCTTTGTCCACCACCATGTCTTCCGGAGGGAAAGTTACTTCCAATTGCAACGCAGCGGTCTGAGGCACGGGCGATGGTCCGGGAGTAGACGCCGGTTCCGTCGCTGATGGCGGCGTGATAGGAGGAGTCGTTGCCGTGGGAGAAGGGATCGGCGTTGCCACAACCGCCGGAATCACGGTTGGCATCACCGATGGAACCGGTGTGGCGGCCGGCGTGGGGTCCTTTTTTGGCGATTGGGTGGGGGGTTGGACCGTGGTGGACGGGAGGGCGACAGCCGGGGAGGAAGAGACAGGCTGCCCTGCCTCAGTGCCCTCCGGAGTAACTTCGTCGCCTCCGCATGCCGCGGTCAACAAGAGAATGAACAGTGCCGCCGCCGGCAGCAACTTAGCCGGGAAGGTTCGAACCCGCATCCCTACACTCCTATAGCCGAGGCTATCACCCAGTTCGCGCCCAGCCGATCCCTGATTATCCAGCGGAATCCGCGATATATTTAAGTATAAAGGATTGAAGCGTTTGTCAGTAACTGGCTGACAACCCAGTTACATTAGAAAGGCGGCTCTATGCTAAAATGGGGCCAATTTCCGGACCACGTACGCTGGCTGACATGCTCCAGTTGAATCCTGCAGTCCGGTCGTAGAGATCGATGAACGTTTTACTGCGGCGTCTCCAAACTGGAGACATTGACCAGGTGATTGAGATTGAGAGGGAGGCGTTTTCCCCCCTCTGGATCACCACCCCTTTTAAGCGAGAGTTGAACAACCGCTACGCTTGCTACCTAGTGGCTTGTGAGGCGGCGGAGGAAGAACAACCTCCTACGGACGCCGATCCGGAGGGGTCCCGGTCTTTGTGGTCCCGGGTATTGACGAGTGCCCAACGCTTGGTGCCGGGTAGCCAGGGAGACATCGCTTCTCCTACTCCCATCTCCGGTTACGTTAGCGTCTGGTATCAGGGGGACGAGGCCCACATCACCGAGATTGCGGTGCGGGAAAGTCTGCGAGGAAACGGAATAGGTGAATTGCTTCTCATAGGTTCGTTGCGAGAAGCCGTCGAATACGGCTCTGAGGTAATGACTTTGGAGGTCCGGGTTTCCAACTTTATCGCCCAGCGGCTTTACGAAAAATATGGGTTCAAGAACGTGGGCGCCCGCAAGGCATACTATTCAGACAACCGGGAAGACGCGGTTATCATGACCACGAATCCCATAAAGAGTGAAGAATATCAGAGTATGTTTCGAGATTTGCAGGAGACCTACCTCACAAAATGGGGTGAGATCCGGTTTCAGTCTAAAACCACTGGCTCATCCCAGTCTTAACCAGGCCGGAGAACGGCAAATCTTTTCGTCATACCTTCCACGGTTTACCTACCGCCAGCGTCCACTGCCCATACCGGTTTAACGTGTGCACCGCCTTAGATTCCGAGTTCTGTCGCTGGCGTTACTGATGTTGACCATCTGAGGCTGCGTTGGTAGAATGACTCAGTCGTTAGAATCCTCAAAGGCCGGTCGAGGTCAAGCTAGACTATTTATGACCGGCAAAGTTATTGGGCCGGAGGCCGGAAACTCATGTTGGTCATCGGACTCACCGGGGGTATAGGGACGGGTAAGAGCGAGGTTGCACGCTTGTTGCAGTCACTGGGGGCGGCCGTCATCAGCGCCGACGAGGTCGGTCACGAGGCTTATGCTCCCAATTCCGAAAGCTGGCGCGAGGTAGTCGATACCTTCGGTAAGGAAATATTGCAGCCCAGTGGCGAGATTGACCGGCAAAAACTGGGTGCCATAGTGTTTTCAGACCCCCAGCAACTGGAAAAATTGAACGCTATAATGCATCCTCGCATGGCTAGGATGGTGGCGGACAGGATACAGGTTTTGCGGGATCAAGGTGCTTCGACGGTGGTCGTCGAGGCCGCCCTTTTATTCGAAGCCGGATGGGACTCCCTAGTTGATGAGGTTTGGACCACCGACTCGTCTGTTGAATCGGTGGTTGAAAGACTTCAAGCCCGTAATGGCATGGATGAAAAGGAAGCCCGTCGGCGCATCGATTCGCAGATGGACCCTGCCGAGCGGATAGAGCGGTCTGACTTGGTGGTGGATAACTCCAGCGATGTATCCGCTTTGGAACAAACGGTTATGGCTCTGTGGGAAAATAGAGTAAGCGTGAGGACAGAGAGAGGCTAATGGTACAGACAGATCAGCCGAGTTATAAAGAATACGCCATCGAGGAATTCTTGGTACGCGACGAGCCTTACTACCGGGTCGTTGGCGACGAATTAGATCTTTTCACTGCGGCCTACCATCAGCATATTCCGGTGTTGCTAAAAGGTCCCACCGGTTGCGGCAAGACCAGATTCGTGGAATATATGGCCTGGAAGCTCGGCCGCCCTCTAAGCGTTGCGAAAGGAGAGGGCACCGAGGAACTCAAAGAAGGAGAAGTCAGGGTACCTCTGGTCACCATCGCTTGCCATGAAGACCTTACGGCCAGCGACTTGGTGGGCAGGTATCTTTTAGACGCTAACGGGACCCGTTGGATCGACGGCCCCATGACTCGGGCGGTAAAGAACGGCGCTATCCTCTACCTGGATGAGGTTGTCGAGGCCCGTAAGGACACCACGGTTCTGATCCACCCGTTGACCGACCACCGGCGCATATTGCCCATAGAGAAAACCGGTTCTATCGTCGAGGCGGACGACCGGTTTCTGCTGTGCATCTCCTACAACCCCGGTTACCAGAGCGCCTTGAAGGACTTGAAGCACAGCACCAGGCAGCGGTTCATGTCAATAGAATTTGACTATCCCCCAAGGGACATTGAATCTGAGATTATTGCCCGCGAGAGCGGGTGTTCCACGGAGATAGCGGACTCCCTAGCCAAGCTGGGGGAAAAGATACGCAACTTGAAAGAGCATGGCCTCCAGGAAGGCGCCAGCACCCGCTTGTTGATCTACGCTGGGAAGTTGATTTCCGAGGGTATTAGTATCCGCCGGGCTTGCCAGGTGGCCATCGTGTGGACCCTGACCGACGAACCGGAACTCCAGCGAAGCATCGAAGAAGTGGTGTCTTCTATATTCGAGTAGGGGTTTGATGGCCTTATCTCCTCCGGACATCGTCAGCCAAGTTCTAGCCCACCGTACTAAACAGACGGTGGGCGAACCATCTCTAACGCCTGCCTCTGTTCTGCTGCTGCTATACCCCAAAGACGGCGAATATTGTATTCTGTTGAACAAGCGGTCCCAGCAGGTGGAGCACCACAAAGGGGAGATTTCCCTACCTGGAGGAGCCAGGGACCCTGAAGACCGGGACTCGCTGGATACGGCGTTGCGGGAGACCGAAGAGGAAATGGGTATCGACCGGTCCGACGTAACCATCCTGGGAGAATTGGACGATGTCGTTACCAGGAGCCATTTCAAAGTAAACGTGTACGTGGGCACCATACCCTATCCCTACCCCTTCAATCCCAGCGCGGATGAGATCGCCGAGGTCCTGGAAATCCCCGTGGCCGATCTCAATGATCCGTTGAACCACCGGGTTGAGACCCGTTTTGAAGATGGCGTGCCGGTCACAAGCCGGTCCTACGCTTATAATGAGCATCTAGTTTTCGGCGCGACGGCAAAAATCCTCCAGCAGTTCTTGGAACTTTTGGAGGATGGGACGGTAAAGGAGGAACACTAAGTTGAGTACGTCTCCTCTAGCGGGAATAGAAGTTGAGCTTGCCAAGTTACCCCCGGCGGTTCTGGAAGCCTACCAAGAAGCCGTGGAAACGATAGAGGCGGCTTTCGGCGAAGAGGAACTTGTCCTCTGGGCGAAAGAAGGCCTGGCCATCGGGACCCAGACGGTTCGATCCTGGGAATCGGCGGTAGAGTACTACAAGGTCGGACCTCAAGTCTCCCGGTTCCTGTCCTTCCCTTCGTTCATGCAATGGGCGCGGTGCGGCACCTATCTGGCGCAAGATTCGCCCACGCTTGCGGTGGCATTCTTCAAAGCCAGTTCGTCCATAGTTCCCAATCTCAGGCCGCAATACATACCCCGTTGGGCCGGCCTGGGCCGCAGTTTGTATAAGGGCACTTGGAAATCCAGCACGCTGGCGGCCAAGTTCTTCGAAGTCAGCCCTGACCTAGTTCGTAATCTACCTTTCTGGGATGTGGAGGTATTCGCTTCCTTGATCGAGGCAATGTCCTACAAGTCCTACGACGTCGCCGGCGAATGTCTGGTGTTGGGCCGGGACGTTTTGCCGGCGATGGGCCGGGAGCGCGAGGCCTTTCTCTCCATGGCGCGAGCTTTGATCGATGGTAGTTGGCGTGAGATTAAAACCTGTTTAGAGTTGGTGCCCAGGGCACTGCAGCAGGTGGACGAAAACCAGACTGGCCGTTTCCTCAAGCTAGGAGAGCGGTTGGCGAAAGTGGGCCTTCGGGAAACATCCCGTTTCTTGGCCGACGGCACCCAATCCTTGAGTAAGGTCCCCGCCGGCTCCCAGGGATATATCCTGGATCTTTGCGAGACCTTGCTGGCGGTTTCCCCCGAGGCCGTGCCGCCTTTCCTCAAGAGCCTTAGCAGCGTGCTGGAACGCATCACCATCAGCCAATTGGACTCTTGGTTCCACCGCGGCATGGACCTGCTCAAGGACAACCCGGAAAGCGGCATCGCTTTCTTCAAGATAGAGTCCAACACTTCCGTCGCCATGCTGGAAACCTTATCATCAAGCCTGGAACTGGACCGGGTGAAGGGTATCATCCGGCTGTATTGCAGCGCCTTGTCTGGCTCGTCAATTGACGTTCTAGACACCCAAGAATTGGTTAGGAAGAACATCGGTTGGGTTGATGAGGATTCTGCTTCCACCGATGGCACCAAGGTTTTCCTACCCACGATCGTGGACCATTATCCCGACAAGCAAGACAACTTCTCCTGGTTCAAGGTGGTTTCCACCCATCAGGTGGGCCACTTGGAGTTCGGCAGTTTCCTATTTGATTTCACCAAGCCCAGCGGACTGTTCGATGACCGCCGATCTCCCCTTGAGGACGAGGTTAACGCCGGGAAAAAGGCCGCGGCGGAGGAGGAGAGCGTTGAGCCCAGCCAATCTCTAACCGACATCGGCCGGTTCTTGTCTCTGTTCCAAGATCGCCAACTGGCGTTCGATCTCTTCACCGTGCTGGAGGACTGCCGTCTGGACTACCGGATCAAGGTGGAATACCCGGGTATACGCGTCGCCGCGAACCGGGTCCAGGACGAGGCGTTGGCCAACCGTCCGAATATTGAAGAGATGGGCGTGCAACAGGCTCTAGTAGAGCTGCTTATCCACATGAGCTTGGAGCAGTTCACCGAACTGCCGGTGCCCGTCGAGTACAAAGACGCCGCGGTCGTCTTGGCCCAGATTCTGCATGAACTGCGCAATGCCCAAGCGGAAGTGGAAGACACCGCGGAAGCCACTTTGAGGGCTTACGAGATCATTTCCCGGATCGCCAACGAAAACCCGCCGGAAGAAGATTGGGAACAGGAAGACTTGGAGGAGCCCGGCGACTTTTCGGAAGAAGAATACGAATCCCTCATTGACCAGTTGCAAGCCGGCCAGGACGCTTCTGGAGAGTCCGGCGAGGGGGAGTCCCGGGAGTCGCCCGAGCCGGTGGACTACCGTGGAGACTTCAAGCCGGAGATGGTTCAGCTATTAACCAGGTTGCAGTCCGACCAGGATCAGCAAGGCGAGGGTGAGCCTATCTCCCAAGAGATGCTGGAACAGCTCCTCCAGGAAAGCTCAGAGCTGGAGTTGGACGCCGAACAAGGCGACATCAACGACAGCATGAACGCCTTTGCCCAGAATCTGATGAAAGAAGCCGGAACGCCGCCGCCTAACTCTCAGCCGGGGCAGGGTTACGGTCCTCTGCTGCACGACGACGATCAAGGCGGAGAACTAGAGGCCCGGGAACCCAAGACATTTGCCTACGACGAGTGGGATTTTAGGGCCAATGACTACAAGCCGCGGTGGTGCATCGTCAAAGAGAAAATCGTGGACGAGGGTGACACAACCTTCTACAACGACGCTCTGAAAAATTATCTCTCTCTGTCCAACCACATCAAGCGACAGTTCGAGCTGATCATGCCTGAGAGCATGAAGAAGATCTACCGGCTGACCGACGGGGAGGACATTGACCTCAACGCCGCTTTGGAAGCTTGGGCCGACCTACGTATGAATGTCCCGCCGGATGAGAAGATCTACTGGCATCGCAACCGGAACCGGCGGGATGTGGCAGTGGTGTTTCTGCTGGACATGAGCGCATCCACCGCCGAAGCCATCGACGAAGGCCGTCAAGTGGTGGACGACCGGGACGCCCCCGATGACCCGGTGGAGTACATGGTGTGGCTGCGCCGGCGCCGGGAAGGCTTGGTGCGCCGGAACTACAAGCGCATCATCGACCTGGAAAAGGAAAGTACCACGTTGCTCATCCAGGCCCTGGAAGCTATCGGAGACACCTATGGCATCTACGGCTTCTCGGGCTACGGCAGAGAGAACGTGGAGTTCTACGTAATAAAAGACATCGACGAAGGATTCGGAGATAAGGTAAAGCGGCGTATCGACAAGGTGACTCCGCTCCATGCCACTCGCATGGGCGCCGCCATACGGCATTCCATCACCAAGCTGGAAAAGATTGACGCTACCACGAAGATTCTCTTCCTGATCAGCGATGGCCGGCCCCAGGACCGGGGCTACAGCCGGGAAGGAGTGGAGAAGGAGTACGCCGTCCACGATACCCACATGGCCCTGCTAGAGGCCAAACGAAAGGACATTACCCCGTTCTGCCTCACGGTGGATAAATCGGGGCACGATTACCTAAAAGGCATGTGTGGCGACATGGGATACGAGGTGTTAGGGGACATTTGGGCCCTGCCGGAGCGGCTGCCCATGCTGTACCGCCAGCTGACTTTGTAAACCACCGGCGACTGGTCCGATTATGATTAATACGATAGGGGTACGGCTAGCCGTACCCCTATCGTATTAATCTGATTTGGCCCGCAGCTTTATCCCCCCGCGAAGGAGGACTACCGGGAGGTCATTTTCTCCCCAGAGAAACCTCCCATATATCCCTTCTTTTGTAAGAAGCGGACTTGCTGAAAATGCTGAAATCCTACCGGACGCCTTCCGACGAGATTAATTTGCTTAATTCAATCAGCGCATTGTTGGACATACGCCGTTTCACGGTGACCCGCCTGGGGGGCACCCGCAGTTCCATCTCTTTTGAACCGTTGGGACCAACGATGGATAGGTAGGCCAGTCCGGCCGTCGGACCGTCCCCGGGCGGCGACCCGTCGTCGCCCGCTATGCCGATACCGTAATCGGACCCCAATACCTTCCGGACCGCTTGGGCCATGGCGTTGGCCGTCTCTTGGCTAACAGGGCCGTGCCGCTCTATGACTTCCGCCGGCACGCCGTGAGCGATCTTTACGCCGTCGCCAATCGCCACCACTCCTCCCTTGAAGTAGCTGGCGCTATCCGGGGAGTCGGTTAAGCTGTTGACCAAGTATCCTCCGGTGCATGATTCCATGGTTGCCAGAGTCAGGCCCCGCTGCCGCAGGAGTACGCCGACGGCATGTTCCGGGGTTTCCTCATCGTATCCCCAGATGTGGGGGCCCAATCGTTCCTCAATGGCTTTTTCGACCGGGGCGATCAGAAGCCGGGCGGCTGCATCGTCTGGCGCTCTGGCGATTATCCTCAAGTGATTCCCGTCGGCCTTGGAGTAGATGCCTAAGTAGGGATTCTCCTTACCAAAGAACTCGGATATTATTTCGTCGATCGCCGCTTCCGACAAACCCATGGTTTTGATGTTCCGGGTGATTGTCACCTCGCCGTCCACTAACTTAAGTAGCCGGGGCGCCACCTCTTCGTCCCAGATCGCGTGCATCTCCGCAGGAGGGCCGGGCATCGACACGATGATGCCGCCGTCGCGTTCCGCCCACCAACCGGGGGCGGTGCCGTTTCGGTTGGTGATGAATTGGGCTGAGGGAATCAACTGGGCTTGTTTTATGTTGCGGGAAGGCATGTCGGTACCCCGGTCCCGGAATTGCTGTTCCAGGTGCCGAACCGCTTCTTCCTGGACCGTAGGCGTCTCCCCTAGGGCTGCCGCCACGCCTTCCCTGGTCAAGTCGTCCTGAGTCGGCCCTAGGCCGCCGGTGGTGAAGATAATGTCCGAGCGTTCCAGCCCCCGGGAAAAGGCTTCGGATAGCATATCCAGGTTGTCTCCGACGATGGACACCCACCGGAGTTGGATACCCAGGGCGGGCAACCTAGTGGCGATCCATGCGGCATTGGTATCCGTCAGTTCGCCCATCAAAAGCTCGGTCCCAATGGAAAAAATTTCAGCTTTCAAATAAATCTCCTCGACAAATAAGGGCGCCTCGATCATGTCGAGGCGCCCCTGCTTCATGTCTCTTTAGCCCTTAGGTTGTGACATAGATGAGCTAAGTCTGTCAACCCGAACCAGGATTGGGTTTGTCCTCCGGCCGAACCGGTGGGTCGGTGACCAATGCGCTTATCCGTTGTGCCCGTTCGATCGGCATCGAGAATACTCGATAGCCCCCCAACAGGCTGGCGTAGCGGTGTTCTCCGTCGGGCGTTGTGTCACCCAAGTAAAACTCTACGTCCGCCCCCGCGGCAAGTCCCAATCGTATTTTTGTCTTGGGTGGGTCCAGACCGTATTCAGCGAAGTTATCGATATCTTCCGCCAGAATATCGTCGGCTCTTGGGCCGCTGAGCATCTCAGGAGTGTTGCCCCACTTGTCCGCCAGAACCGGCTCCTCGCTGGGCTGCAGTTCTACAGGGTCCAAAATAGCCCACGCCGAATCGCCGTCGCCGACCTTGCCGTAGGCCACGGTTTGGTCTTGCTCGGTTATCTGGATGAACACCAGTGGGTTGTCTTTCAACTGGAACAGGCGCAAGTAGGGCGGATCTAGTGCCAGGCGGTTTATCACTTGGGCCCATATAGACGGCACAGTGAAAAGCGTGGGATGCCCAACCAACCTAGCGTACTGGTTTTTATCGTCTGGCGTATTGCTACCCAGATGAAACTCGAAACTCTGACCGCTTGAGTCGGCGACTTTAATGATCGATAAAGGGGGGTCCAACCCGTAGGACGCTGGATTTTCGATTGTTTCGGCTAGGTCCCGGTTGACCCGAGGCCCGCTAAGCAACAAGGGTGTGCCGCTCCACTTGTCCTGGAATACTGGAATCTCAGGGTCACCTTGAATGTACCATCGACGGCCTCCCGGCAATCGGTTATAGATCACTGTCTGACCCTCGTTAGTAACCTCGATGCGTTTAATGCTGTCTTCGTCGATGCGGTACAGCCAGGGCTCTTCCGGCTCCCGGTCGGTGGGTCCAAAGTACCGCACCACCAAGAATGTGCCGCCAAACAGCACCAAGATAGCAACCAATAAGATTGAAAGACGTAGGTTCATGTTATTTCGACGCGCCCTTGCCGGAGATTAGGTTCTTCCCCTTGGTTAAGAAACCTGCTTATCAACAAACCTTTTTAACCAGGCTACCGCCGTACCCACCAGACGAGGGCGGCCATCAATCCCATCAATCCGGGCAAGAACAACCAAGATGTCCAGCGTACGAAATTAAACTCGTTCTTGTTTAGGTTGAACTCCCGGAAAGTAAAAGCTTTGTCGCGGATGGATACCAGAGAGAAGTCTCCAAGAAGGTAGTTGGCGGAGTTCAGGAAAAGGTCCGCGCCGCCGCCTCTGCTGAAGAAACTATTTGACACGAAGTCGGAGTCACCAAAAACAACCAGCCAGGACAACTCTGAATCCGGCGGCTGAGACGTGGGAGCCGGGCTGCCAACCGGGCCTATCCCTTGAACAAATACAGCAGGGAAGAATGGACCTCGCGGGTCGGACTTATCCCCAGCATCCGTTATAGGGTCAGCCCGATCTAGATCGTCGATCAGGTAGCTATTAGGTGAAGTCATGGCCAGAGGCACGGGTCTCCTGAGGCCATCGTTGATCACGATCATTGGGGATGTGGAGGGCATGAAGCTGGGTTGCAAAGGCACGCCTCTGGGAAAGACTATCTCCAGAGGCGCCTCAGGGTTGTATCCGCTAACCCTAAGGATCTGGGGGTTCCCCGGCACGGATTGGCTCAAGTCCCTGATGTATCCTTTCCCAACGACGACTCCCCAAATGGCCAAGAACTGGCGGAAAGTGTCAACGATCTCCGTGTCAGCCAAGAATATCATCCGGCCGCCTTCTCTCCGGTCGGACACGATTCCGTCGCTGTTCAAGAATTTGCCTTGCATATAAAGGTTCAAAGCAGCGGCATGAGTGTCGGGAAGTTCACCGGTTGGACGGGCTATCACCAACAATGCGGTGTCTTCCGGCACCGACACTTCTGTGTCATCGGGGGGCCAAGTAAGGGGCGCCACACGATAGTTGTCTTGTTCCAGGCCGGCACGTAGCTCACTATAACCGTCGGCACCAGAACTGTTGATGCTACGTTCCCCGTGGCCGGTCAGGAAGTAGATCGCTTTTTGCTCTTCACCGGTAGCTACCAGCATGCCGGTCACCAGATCCTGCTCCAATTGGCTGTAGGATGGATCAGTGGGCTGCACCACGTCTATCTTGTCTGAATCCAGGGACTCCACCACCACCGACTCCGCAACAAAAGCCAGAGGCCTGGCGCCGAAGTAGGCGTTGGCGATGTCTGGCTTATAGTCCGGGTCGACCATGCGGAAAGTGAATTTCCCGGAGCGGGCCGCAAACTCTTTCAGGGTGTCCTCGACCTTAGCCCGCCTGTTGGCTTGGGCGGGGTCCGAGGTTAATGCCAAGTCTTTGTAAAATGCCGTGGCCCGTAACGGTTCGTCCAGATCGCTGAGAATCTGTTTGGTCCGTTCAGCCAAGCTGAATTGGTTGGTGGCTGTTACATCGATCCTTTTGTTGTTCTCGAAAGTGACTACGCCTATCAGCAATGTGATCCCGATGAACGCCGCCATCATTATTATAGAATTGACGCCGTAACGGCCGGTCCGGCTGAGAAATGCTGCCGTCACCGAGCTCAAGAAAATCAAGCCCACCGTGCCGATGAGAACCAAGCCGAGGATGATGTCGGCGATGCCGTATATGCGCATGGAGCTGACGAACGCCACCACAATTATTCCGGAGACCAAGGCGATCACGCCGGCGACGACCATAGGAAAACGGTAGGAGCCTATGACATCTAAAATCGGCTCCAAAAAGCTGAAGAGGGTGCGGGACAGTTCCACATCTCCGGCGCCGCCTTCAGTAGGTCCCTCCGGATCGACAAGTTGTTCCGGTGAAGCTTCCTCCGCTACTTCATCCTGCCTGCCGGAGCCGCCCCGCCGCCGGCGCCAATCTCTAGGCTGTTCGCTCATGCTACCTCCACCGCCGCGACTCTAGTGCCCGTATCGAGAGGAAAACGAAGAAGGAGGTAAGCAGCAGATAGTAGGCTATGTGTTTCGTGTCAATCACACCCCGTTCGAAATCGTCGAAGTGGCTTTTCAAGCCGATCTCGTTGACGATTGTGGCGGGTAATCCGGTCAGGGTCGCGGCCGCGAAATCGGTGAAGTAAAGCACCAAGAGAATGCCCATCGCAACGACGGCGGCTACGATCTGGTTGCTGGTCAGTGTGGAAGTTAGCAAACCTATGGAAAGAGCTGCCGCGCCGTACAGAATCAATCCTAAATAGCCAGCCCAGATGGGACCGGGGTCCGGGTCGGCAAAGATGATCAGTAAAAGCACAAAATATAGGGTTAGCACTATCGTGCCTAGGAGAAAGACCAGGCTGGCTATATATTTGCCCAATACAACCTCCCAGTCCCGGACCGGTGAGGTTAGCAAAAGCTCGATGGTCCCTAATTTCTGCTCTTCCGCCAATAACCGCATTGTGAGCGTGGGGGCCAACAAGATCAGTATGATGGTAGCCCCTTGAAAAAAGCTGCTCATCGACGCTTGCGGGAATGGGTTGCTCAGGTCCCTCACAAAAAAGAAACTGGCCAGAGCCAGAAAAATCATAGCTACGATATAGGCGGTGGGGCTGGAGAAGTAGATCTGAATCTCTTTCCAAGCCACTGCTTGAACAGTGCGCATCGCTAGAGCTCCTCGTGTGTTGTTAGTTTCAGGAATATCTCTTCCAGGCTCATCCCCATGGTTTGCATACTAAGCAGGCTCCATCCACCGCCGATCACCGTTCTGGAGATCTCGTCCCTAAGGTCCTGACCCTCATTTGCTTGAATGGTGTAGATCTCCTTGCCATGGTTTGACCGGTGAGACGCACTGGCCACCCCTTTCAAGGCCCGCAACGCCGGTAACACCTGAGACACCGGACCACCGATCTCTACTTCCATCTGCTCGGACCCCTTCAACCTCTCGGCCAGGTTGTCTGGGGTGTCCTCAGCCACGATTTTACCTTCGCTTATGATAAGAACACGATCGCAGATCATGCTAACTTCGGGCAAGATATGGGTGCTTAGCACCACGGTTTGTTCCCGGCCTAACTCTTTGATAAGCCGCCTGGTTTCCACAACTTGTATCGGATCTATGCCAATGGTGGGCTCGTCCAAGACCAGAACTTCCGGTTCGTGGAGGATCGCTTGGGCGATGCCGACCCGCTGCCGGAACCCCTTGGATAACTTTCCTATCAAGGTTGACCGATAGTCGCCCAACCGGCAAACGTCGATCACCTCTGATATGCGGCGTTTGATGTCCTTGGGCGGCATCTGGCGCAAAGTTCCCATGTATTTGAGGTAGCTGTTCACCGGCATGTCAGTATAAAGGGGGACGGTTTCCGGCAAGTAGCCCACCTTCCGTCGGACTTCCAGCGACTGCTCCACGATGTCGAAGTCGTCAAGGGTAACTTTACCCCTGGTTGGGGGCATGTATCCGGTTAAGATACGCATGGTCGTGGTCTTGCCCGCGCCGTTGGGTCCCAAGAATCCCAGGACCTCCCCTCTTTCCACGCCAAAATTGACATCCTCTATCGCCGCGTACGGACCATAGTAGTGGGTGAGGCCGGTGGCCTGAATCATGAGCGATTTAGAGTCTTGTATTACCATAGGGTTGCATCCCGCCGTCTATTGAGTGAAAATTACAATTGGCTAGATGGCATTAATTCGTAATCGAGAGTGATGATATTCCATACGAATGGATTTGCCAAGGCGTAGGGTATCCCTATAATTCGCGATATGGCGTAAATTGGCCGAGGGAGGTAGGATGCACCTGGTGATCGACGGATACCGTGGAGATCTTGATAGGATGTGGGACGTTGAATTGGTACGGTCCTTTTTGACCGATTGCCCCGCAACCCTGGGTATGACCCGAATTACTGAGCCCGAAGTATTGAAGTACGATGCTCCTAAGGAGCAGGATTCGGGTGTTTCCGGATTCGTGATTATAGCGGAGAGCCACATTAGCATACACACATTCCCTAATCGCGATTACGTAAACATCGATATATTTTCGTGCCAGCCATTCGATCACGACCAGGCTTTGTCTGAAGTGAAAAGTCTGTTTCAACTTCAGGACGCGAAAACATGGCTCCTAGACCGGGGGTTGGAGTGGCTGGACACCGAGCAGGGGCGAAACGAGGTGCGGGAGCAACGCACCGCATTGGATGCCAGTTCGCCGGATCGCCCCCGTGTCTGAAACGGAACACCTGTCCTGGATACCTCCGAACTTCCTGGCGCTCCCCGCCGAAAATAGCGGCCTAGATGAGGCCAGGGCCGTGCTTATTCCGGTACCGTACGACAGCACGACTTCTCTACGAGGCGGGGCCAGGAACGGACCGGGCGCCCTCATTGAAGCCTCATATGGCCTTGAAGATTACGACCACGAACTTGATTTGGATGTTTCATTGGTCGGGATCCATACCACCCAGGCCCTTGAGGCCCATATGGGGGGGCCGGCCGAAATGGTCAAACGGGTGCGGGCGGCTGTCGGTAGTTACGCACACTCCGGGAGGCTGGTCGGCGTGTTAGGGGGCGAACACTCGGTATGTATCGGCTCGGTCCAAGCTAATCTAGAGGTTTATCCCGATATTTCGGTGCTCTACATCGACGCCCATGCCGATCTGCGGAACGAGTACATGGGCACGCCTTGGGGCCACGCATCGGGAGCCAGGAGAATCCACGAGATGTGCCCGCTCGTATTAGTAGGGGTGCGCAGTCTTTGCCCGGAAGAGCGGGACTATATCAAATCAGCCTCTATACCCACGTTCTACTGGCCGCCATCTTGCGACGACCGGGAGTTGATCAGCGGTATAGTCGAGCATCTTGGACCGACGGTATACGTTAGCATTGATCTCGACGCTTTAGACCCGGCCTTGATGCCCGCCGTGGGGACACCGGAGCCGGGAGGGCTGAGTTGGTACCAGATGGTTTCGTTGTTGCGATGCGTCGCTGAGACAAGGCGTATCGTTGGGTTCGATATCACCGAATTATGCCCGGCTGAGGGTCCGGCGGCCTGCTCCTATACGGCGGCCAAGCTGGTCTACAAATTGGTGGCATACGCCACCTCTCTCGGAAAATGACGAAAGATCGCCCAAGGGCGAATCGTTGCCACTGGGCATATCCATAGGAGCCGGCGCTTCGGCCGGTGCGGCTCCCGCATTAATCTTAATACTGGCCGCTCCGCTGAGATATGGGATTCTGGAGACCGGGTTTAGATAATCGATGGGACCTTCCATCCGCGTGGGCAAAATCTTCGGTATTCCCATTGAGATCCACTTCAGTTGGGTCTTCATCTTCCTGCTGATGATCGTAATCCTGGGCGACCTGTTCGACCAATCTCAATCTACTGCCCTCGGACGTTGGGCGTGGGCGTTGTTGATTGCGGTCCTGTTCTTCGTGTCTGTTCTTGCCCATGAGCTTTCCCACAGCCTAGTGGCGGTTCGTAAGGGCATCCCCGTAGACGGGATTACGCTGTTCTTCTTCGGCGGCGTTTCGCACCTGGCCCACGAAGCGCGCCGCCCCTACGTCGAGTTCGTAATCACGGTTGTCGGGCCGCTGTGTAGCATCTTGCTGGCCGGAATATTCTGGGTCCTCTGGCTGCAATTTCAGGGCACCAACTCGTCTCTGGAATTAGCTTTCCGGTTGCTGATGAGCATAAACCTGATGCTGGGCGTCTTTAACATGCTACCGGGCTTTCCTCTGGACGGAGGGCGTGTGTTGAGGTCCGTCATCTGGGGGCTATCTGGGAGCTACTGGCGAGCCACACAAATAGCGGTGAGGGCAGGGCAAGTGATAGGCGGGTTGATCGCTTTGGGAGGCGGCTACCTGGCCGTTGATAATTTCCATGCTGTTGGGATATCTGGGATATGGATGATATTGATCGGCGCCTTCCTCTTCTCCGCGGCCACCGCGACCTACCGGCAGGAACGGGCCAAAGAGCGTCTAAAAACCTACCGGGTAGCGGACGTAATGAACGAGGAGTGGTGGACACTACCTGGGGAAATGTTGATGAACTCTCCCTTGGTTACCCAGGGCTTGGCCGAACATGACAATCTGTTAGCGGTTTCATTGAACGGACATGTCGAAGGCATGATCACTCGGCGGTTGATGGACCGTATCCCCAGAAAAGCGTGGGGTTCTACTCTATTGTCTCAAGCAATGTTGTCCTTGCGGTCACTGCCCGTATTGACCCCCGCGGATACCGCGTCAGAAGCGATGGACCAGATGGAGACCGGCAGGTTAAGTAGCCTGGCGGTGATGAGAGACGGTGAATTGTTGGGCTTCGTAAGCCGGGACGGTATCAAAATGCTCGCCAGGCGCCGGAACAGGAACCGTGTTTAACAGTCTCCGTTCAGCCGCCTGTGCTACAATAGGTCCGCCGCCCGGTAGTCAGGATTGGCGCCGGGAAATGGCCGCTGAAAGAGTAACAGAGGGCACATATGCCGCCTCCGGAAATCGTGTATTTGGACCATGCTGGAACCACCCCGACCGACCCCCGGGTGCTGGAAGCCATGCTTCCCTATTTCACCGGATTGTACGGGAATCCATCCAGCATGCACACGGTTGGTCAAGAAGCCCGTTACGCGCTGGACGGTGCCCGGGAGAGGGTGGCGAAGGTGCTGCATTGCCGGGCCGGAGAAATAGTGTTCACCGGCAGCGGTACTGAATCCGACAACGCCGCCATCAACGGGGTGGCCACGGCGTTGGAGGAGACCGGCAATCACATCATTACCTCCACGGTGGAGCACCACGCCGTATTACACTCTTGCCAGTACCTGGAGAACATCGGATTTGACGTGACATATCTGCCGGTGGATCCATTCGGAATGGTCCATCCGGAGCAGGTCTACGACGCCATCACCGACCGGACCACAATGGTGACGGTGATGTACGCCAACAACGAGATTGGGACCATCAATCCCATCGCCGAGATCTCCAAGGCTGTCGCGCGCCGGGCCTCGGAATTGGAGCGGACGATCGTCATGCATACCGATGGAGTGCAGGCGGCCGGGTTTTTAGATTTGAACCTGCGAAACTTGGGCGTCGATATGATGAGCCTGTCAGGCCATAAATTCTACGGCCCCAAGGGCACCGGTGCTTTGTACATCCGGCGGGGCACCCCCCTGCTGCCATTGATCCAGGGTGGAGGGCAAGAGCGGGAACGGCGGTCCGGAACCGAGAACATCCCCGGCATAATCGGGTTTGCAGCGGCGCTGGAAGCGGCCGACGCTCAACGGGAAGAGGTCAGCGTCCACTGCACCGCGCTTCGGGACCGGATCATCCAACACATCGCCGAAAATATACCGGATTGTCACTTAAACGGCCATGAAACCCAAAGATTGCCAAATAACGTGAACTTCTCCTTTCAAGGAATAGAAGGCGAGGCGATCCTCCTGGGGTTGGACGTGGCGGGCATTGCCGCTTCCAGTGGCAGCGCCTGCAGTTCCGGTTCCCTGGAGCCGTCCCACGTGCTCCTGGCTCTGGCCCAATCCGCTGAACTGGCCCGGGGTAGTTTGCGGGTGACGTTGGGCCGGGAGAACACGGTCGAGGAAGTGGACTATTTCCTCGGCGTGCTAGACCGTTTAGTTCCCCAACTTAGGAAGTTGCCGACTCTTGCGACAAGTGGTTCTTAAATCTGATATGAAACGTATCTTGAGTATGCCTTTTATGGGAAAGCGAAAAACTTTATTGTTGGCTCTGGTGTCTATGGCGATCCTGGCGCTGTCAGGTTGCTCGGATGCTTCCCCGGCTTTCGGCCAATTTTTCTCTGGCAGAACCTTGGTTATCAGCGTGGTTGGCATCGACCGGATGTCTGAATTGCGCTATACGGCCGCGATCGAAGACGATGTTCCGACCTACGTCCGAGTGGCGCCATCGCAAGAAGGATTGGAGTTGGTGGTGGTTCACTTGAAGGTCCAGAATCATACCGCTACCAGCGCCATCTTGAATGTTGACCGGCAGGCGGCCGAATTGAGGGATATCCTTTCCAACAAATATTTCCCCATTAATGTGGGTGTGCTAGGAAAACAAGTCGATTCGCCACCCGTCAGGGGGAGCCAGTCGGAAAAGGTGCTGGAATTGGAACCCGACGGCACATTCGCCGCGACCAAGGGCTTCATCAGGGGACCGGTGGAGTTGCAAAGAGGCATGGGATTGGATGGTTGGATGGTCTTTGAGGCCCCACCGGATACGGAATTCCGTGAGTTCAAGTGGCGGGCCGGCGACAACTTGACTATAACGTTCTAGCCGGATCATTCCTCGAGTATCCTGTAACCAGTTCGCCTTCAGATCCGCCGCCAGAGATTCTAGTTTAGTTCTCTAAACTGGTTACCGGTGGCCCCAGCCGTTTAGCCTCCTCTACCCCAGAGCAATACGTGTAACTACCCTTCGACCGGGTTTGCCGTGACTAGGAATCAGTGAATTTCCCCCGATTCTCTTGAGCCTTCCGTGGCGGGATGATGCTATGACCTTACCTATTCGAGGTGGTGGGCGGGGGGCCGGAGTTCAACCGCCGGTCCCGAGAAGGATTTTCCACATCGCTGCCGGGTCAACCATCCCGATCGCGGGAATCTTCTTGCCCGAAAGCGTTATGGTGGCCGGATTGGGGATCCTGTCCGCCGGCGGCTTGGGGATGGAGTTGACGCGGTTTAAGGTTGAGTGGCTTAACCAATGCCTGGTCCGGTGGTTCGCGCCTCTATTAAAGGCCGAAGAGGACCGACGGATCACCGGGGCGACCTACATGGTAATCGGCGGGTTGATCGCCTTTTTGCTGTTCGACACGGTCGTAGCTGTTTCGGCGATGCTTTTTCTGGCGCTGGGAGATCCGGCCGCGGCGTTGGTAGGAAGGCGAATGCCAGGCCCCAGGCTGTTTGGCAAATCGCCCGTTGGAACAGCAGCTTTCTTAGCGGTCTCGCTATTAGTTGTGGCGGTTCTAGTGGGCAGCGGACGCTTCCCTTACCACTGGGCATTGTTGGTGGGAGGGGCGGTGGCCGCCTCAGTAGAGCTGGCGCCGGTGCCTCCGGACGACAACCTGACTATACCTCTCGCCGCCGGGGGAGCGATGCATCTTCTTGGAGCCTAGCCCGCGCCGGAGAACTCCACTATCTCGGCTTGTTCCCTCTGGAATTTGACGTAGGCGTCTTTCTTCATCGCCGGACGATGGCGGGCGAGGACTTCTTTGCCCGCGGCGCCCCCGTCCGCCAGCAAGTCTATGACTGTCATCGCCATGATTTTCGCCGGATTGACCACCGCGTTTTGATAGTCGGTGATGACATAATCCTTGCTGTGACCGGCCCCAACCGCTCCGCTGGTGTAGGGATGGCAGGCCGGGATGATGTGGCTGAGGTCGCCCATGTCGGTGGAACCGCCCCGGTTGCGGCGGGGAGACATAACCAATATGGAAGACTCCCCCAAGAGGGCGGTGGCGTTCTTCCGGAACAATTCCTGAAGGGTGTTGTCGTGGCGCATGGGAAGATAACCGGGTATGTTGGTGATCTTAACCGAGGCGCCCACGGCCATGGCGCCTGCTTTAAAGCAGCGGTCAACTATCGCTGAGTTGCGCACCACCGCGTCGGGTGTACCAGAGCGGACACGCCACTCCAGCTTCACCTCAGCGGGTACGGCGCTGACCGCCTCTCCCCCTTTGGTCATTATTCCGTGGATGCGTACCGTGTCTTCTTCCTGGTAGAGTTCCCGGTTAGCGTTGATGGCTTGCAGGGCGAAGGTCGCGGCGTTCAAAGCGTTGATGCCACGGTGGGGCGCGCTGCCCGCGTGGGCGCCCCGGCCTAGGAACTGAACGTACTTCACTACGTGGCCGTTGCTGGTTCCGCCCATGGCGAATTTACGCTCGCCCATGTCGCTGGCGGTGTGGCACATCACCGCCATGTCCACGTCGTCGAATTCGCCCAGCCGGATCAACTCCTGCTTGCCTCCTAGGAACTCCAGCTTGCCTTCGGTCCGCATCTGCAGCCTTCGCTCAACTTCGATGAACTCTTCGGCGGGCACGGCGAAGGGGACAACTTCCCCGTTCAACTGCTCACGGACTTGGGGAGTTAACAAACCCATGGTTGCGCCCAGCATCATCCCGATCTGGCAATGGTGGCCGCAGGCATGGGCGGCGCTGGTTTCCGAGTCGGCGTGGGGATGCTCGCCAACCAGCAGAGAATCCAACTCTCCGATGATCGCTACTTTGGGGCCGGGTCCGGCTCCTCCGGCAAACCGACCTTTGACCCCGGTAATGGCCAGTCCCTGTTTGTGCTCTATACCAAGTTCGGTGAACTTTTTTGCAACTACTTGCGCCGTACGGACCTCGGAGAATCCCGGCTCAGGGTGGGCCAGGATATCCTGGGCGATGCCGATGATCTCGCTGGATTTCTCGTCGATGGCGGCGCAGGCCAATTCTTTCAGTCGATCAGTGCTTAACATAATGCTAATTGCTCTCGAAAGTTTCTTCCGACGCCATTTGGCGCATGAATTTCAAGTATTCTTCCTTGGTCATTTCGGGCCGGTGACCGGCGATGATATTTCCCGCGATTGCGGCCCCGTCGCCCAGTAGGTCTACCGCGGTGGCCGTTAACGCTTTGGCCGCGGTGATCACCGCCAGCTTGTAATCCTCAATCACATAGTCCGCGCCGTGGCCAAGACCGGATGCCCCTCCGACGTATGGATGGATCACGGGCATCAACTGGCTAACGTCTCCCATGTCGGTGGAGCCGGTTCGGTGAGCCACGTGGCCAACGTTTTCCTTACCGACCAGATCATTGGAGTTTGCTTCGAAGATGTCGGCCATGTCCTGGTTCTGGGTCAAAGGCATGTAGCCCGGTATGGTTTGGATCTTCACGTTGGCGCCCACTGCCATCGCGCCGGCCTTCAGCGCCCGGTCTACCTTCATGTTGGCGTCCATTATCGCTTCGATGGTGCGGCCGCGAACAAAAGTCTCCATGCGAACGTCGGCGGGTACTGCGCTAACCGCTT
>Ga0208830_1000049_pt1 | contig 72249 bp, 64 predicted proteins | sample DeeseametaMP2634_FD_184169 | JGI IMG/M metagenome (GOLD analysis project Ga0208830, IMG submission 184169) | Marine microbial communities from the Deep Atlantic Ocean - MP2634 (SPAdes) | ecosystem: Environmental > Aquatic > Marine > Oceanic | place: Northeast of Antigua and Barbuda, North... | reverse complement strand
TGAATATCTGGAAGAGTTGACAGACTATGCCGATGCCGGCGCTGATATTTTCCTGTTTGAGACATTCAATTCAACACCGGAAGCAGAGGTGGCAATCAAGGCTGCAAAAGAAATTGGCATACCAGCATGGGTCGCTTTTGTGCCCTATCAGGACGGCCGCCTTCTGGGAGGCCAGTCCATGGCGGAGGTAGCAGATGCCATGGGCCACAATGAACCGGATGTACTGTTATTAAACTGTGCCCCGCCTGATCATATTACAGCAGGTCTGGAGCAGTTGGCAACCTTGTGGGACAAACCTTTAGGCGTTTATGCCCATGTGGGCAAATTCAATCCCCCCGAATGGCAGTTCACCGACGAATATAATGCGGATCAGTATCTGCAGGAATGCAAACACTGGCATAATCTTGGTGCGACCGTTATTGGAGGCTGCTGTGGAACAACGCCTGATTATATTAAAAAACTGACCCAGTTTTTCAGCTGATCCAGTTTTTTCTTTTTCTCGTTTCCTATTATCCTCTTAACGATGCTACTGTTTCAGTATCTCGTGGGCAGCGTTAAAGCCGTTAGTCCCGTGGAGTCCACCACCAGGATGAGTTCCTGGACCGCAAAGATAAAGATTTTCTATGGGTGATTTATACTGGGCAGAACTCATGGTGGGGCGCATGAAGAAGAACTGATCCAGGGTCATTTCACCATGATTTAAATTGCCTTCTGTCAAGCCAAATTTATCTTCCAGATCTAATGGAGAAAACACAGCAAAAGATTTAATCTGATCGGAAAATCCGTGGATATAATTTTCTAAAACACGAACAACATTATTTTTCAATTGGACTTTTAACTCTTCCGACCAAGTTTGATTTCGTAAGTGATAAGGTGCATATTGCACTGTGGCGGATAAAACGTGTTTACCTTCAGGAGCAAAATCAGGATTGATTACCGAAGGAATGGTGAATTCAACATAGGGGTCTTCTGAGATGCGCCCATACTTGGCTGCATCAGCAGCTCGTTCAATATATTCGATGGATGGGTTTATGGAAAAAACAGTTCTCATTTGATCTTGTGAAACACCTTTAATTTCCGGAAGGCTGTTTAATGCAAAATGGATCCGGACCACGCTACCACGATATTTGATATTCCGGACTTGGGTAAAAAAGGATGGGTTCAGTTCTGCCGGACCGACCAATTTGATAAATGTATGTGTAGGATCCAGACCAGAGACAACCTTTGCGGCTGTGATTGTTTCTCCACCTTCCAGTGTAACTCCGCTGCAAACCCCATTGGCCACGTCAATGGATTGTACTGTTGAACGGGTGCGAATATCGACCCCGGCATATTCGGCGGACTTAAGCAATGTTTCCGCCAGGTTTCCCGTTCCTCCTTTTACAAAAAGTGCATTGTGAAAAACACAATCAGAATATATATGCTGATGAAGAAGATTATACCCAGTAGCTGCAGCGAAAGGTCCTAATGTGATATGGTGAATCCCGGCTGCAGATACAGCACCCCGGAGCAATTCTGATTCGAACCATTCGTCCATAAGCTCCGGCATCATCATAGGTACCACGCGCAATAAATCCACTAAACCCCGGGTGCCATGTTTTCGGACAGGCGTTAACATGGCGCGCATGGACAGGGCTTCTTTGAGTCCAACGTCCGGTAATTTTGGCGGGGTCAATTCATAGAGCTTTTCTAAAAAGTGGGTAAGATTATCAATATATTTAGTGAATTCTTTCCAGACTTTGGCGTCTTCTTCTGAATGATTTGAAATGGACGCGGCAGTTTGGTCCGTATTGCGGTGAAATAAAATATGTTGATCATCAGTATCCAGTGCGATTCGCACCACATCCGGTGAAAACAATTCCATACCATGGGATTCAATATCCAGTTTTTTCAGGACTCTTGGATCGATCCATTTCACTACATCATTCACCAAATTGCATTTATACCCGGGTGAAAATTCTGTAGTGGAAGCTAAACCGCCAATCTGATTCCGGGCTTCAAGTAAAAGTACCTTTTTCCCGGACTGGCCAAGAATGGAAGCGGTGACTAAACTGTTCACACCACCGCCAACAACAATACTATCGTACCGATCCATCACCAGTCCTTCAAGATCTTTTTGGCGGCCATTTCCCCGGGAGATCCGGTGACCCCGCCGCCGGGATGTGTCCCGGAACCGCATTGATAATAATTGGTGATGGGCGTTTTATAATTGGCCCATTTCACCGCAGGACGCATGACAAACAATTGCTGGAGGGTTAGCTCACCATGAAAAATATTACCTTCAGTCAATCCAAAAGTCGATTCCAGATCAGCAGGTGTCAGCACCTGCCGATGCAGAATGATATCCTTGATGTTGGGTGCATACCGGGCAAGTGCATTGATTACCGTATCACCGAAGTCTTCCCGTTTTTGATCATCCCAACCCCCTTTGATATCGTAGGGTGCGTACTGGACAAAGCAGGACATAACGTGCTTACCTGGTGGTGCCATTCCCGGATCGATAACGGATGGTAAAATAATATCCATGTATGGTTCCTGGGAGAAATTGCCGTACTTGGCATCGTCATAAGCCTTTTCCAAATAATCATAACTGGGGCTGATGGAAATAGCCCCCCGAAGATGTGGGCCATCGCCGGGCAGGGAGGTAAAATTGGGTAGTCCATCCAGGGCCAGGTTTACTTTTCCCGATGAACCGCGGATGCGAAAGTTTTTGATATCTGTCACAAAATCCGATGGCAGATCGCTTTCATCCACCATTTTCAAAAAGGACAATTTCGGATCCAGTCCGGAGATCACTTTGTCCGCTTGGTACTCGTCTCCATTTTCAAGCACAACACCAACGGCACTACCATTTTTGACGATGACTTTTCCCACCGCTGCTTCGGTTAGGATATCTGCGCCAAATTGTTCAGCCGAACGAGCAATAGCCATACTGACGGCACCTGTTCCGCCGCGCTGAAATCCCCAAGAGCGAAAAGCACCATCAATATCGCCCATATAATGGTGTAGCATTACATAGGCGGATCCCGGCGAACGTGGACCCATAAATGTACCAATTATGCCGCTGGAGCACATGGTGGCCTTCAGGGGCTCAAATTCAAACCATTCATCCAAAAAGTCTGCCGAACTCATAGTCATGAGTTTGGTCAGATATTCGAATTGTTCATTGCTCAATGTTTTGAAATGATTCAAAAGTTTTTTCATAGCACCCAAATCTGATAGACTGGGACGCATTATATTGGGTGCGATCGTTTCCAAAATAGGGCGAACCGCCATACCGATCTGGCCCATAAGCGGACCGAAACGCATATATGTTTCTGCGTCCCGCGGGGAATGGCGGGAAATTTCTCGATATGTTTGATCCTCATCGGCAGTGCGTAGCAGGTAATCATTGTCCAGCGGTGTAAAGGTACTTTCCAGCGGTAGAAGTTCAAGGCCAAACTTCGGCAGCATCAGTTCGCGAATGATATTGGGCTTCAACAGACTCACCACGTAGGAACAGACAGAATATTTGAATCCTGGAAACACTTCTTCCGTAACAGCCGCACCGCCGAGTACATAGCGCCGTTCTAAAACCAGCACCTTTTTTCCGGCGCGGGCAAGGTAGGCCGCAGCGGTTAATCCGTTGTGACCACCACCGATAACAATGGCATCATATTTGTTTACTAAGGACACGAACGTTTCCTTTCGGGATCAAAAAAAGGTGTTTTGACTACGATTGCAGGTGTGACTTTTCGATAGTGTTCTACTTTTAATTCAAAATCCAACGTTGAACCTGATTGCGCATAGTCTGATTTAACATGGGCCAAGGCGATGTATCGTTTCAGGATGGGAGACCAGCAGCCACTGGTGGCATAACCCACTTGTTTGTTGCCTTTGTATAAAGGTGTACTGGTTCTCCAAGCTGTGCCTGGAAGTCCAGGTGCAAGACCAACATTTCGGTAATGGTTCTCTAGTTCAGCCCACTGAATATCAATGCCGACAAACTCCCATTCCGATCCTTGAGCCAATTCAGTTTCGAGAGCTTTTTTACCGATAAAATCTTTCTTCTTCATTTTTACGGCCCACCCAAGTCCCAGTTCATAGGGGGAAGATTTCCTGGTCTCAACAATGGCGTGGCGTGATGAAATATAATCCACATCCAGTAGGATTAGTCCCGCTTCGATGCGTGCCATATCCAGCGCTTGTAGTCCGGTGGGTGTAATACCGAAAGGCTTGCCCTTATCCATGAACAAATCCCAGACGGACAGTGCATCTTTCGGATCCATCCAGATTTCGTAACCAAGATCGCCTGTGTAACCAGTACGGGAAATAGATACAGGTATATCACCGAATCGGGTTTCCATCATCCAGAAAAACTTGAGATTATCTAAAGTATCGCTGGCGATGATATTTAAAATAGCCCGGGAGTTGGGTCCCTGCAGGGCAAGAGCAGCAGTGGTTTTTGAATCATCGGTAATGGTTAAATCCATTCCAATCGCATTGGTTTCAATCCATTCTAAATTGGGTTCAGCACTGGTAATGCGAAATTTTTGGTCGGTTAATCGCTGTACCGTGCCATCGTCGATCTGTTTGCCGTTTTCATCGCACCAGGGGGTGTACATGACCTGACCAACCTTGCAGATACCGATATTCCGCGTCACTAGGCGATCTAAAAAGGGCTGAGCAGCGGGACCTTCAATGATGTATTTGTATAAAGGTGTGATGTCTAAAAGAGCGGCTTTGGTGCGGATGGCGAAATATTCATTCTCGTGGGTCAGTTCATAATTGGTGGCCGCAAGATAACCGGACCATCGGCGCCACTCCTGGGATTCATTCAGCTCGGATGTCCGCTCAAAAAATGGCGATAACTTAAGTTGGGTGCGGGCGGTGAACGGATTGCCGTAATTCATTATACTGATCGTAAAAAGGGTCGTGTTAAACAGGTCGGGCCGCCGGCACCTTTCAATGAAATCTCCGATCCATCATAAGTATGAACTTCCACATCTTCCGCTTCTAATCTGCCTTGTGTGATAGGATTACCCTCGATCATTATGCATTTTCGTGGTGCCACTGTCAAAACGTTGCAGCCCATGGAATTATATTCTTCATCGGGGACTTCCACCAGATTGATCCCACGCTCAATCAAATACTGACGAAACGAAACAGAAAGCAAGCGAGAGTAGACCAGGTAAAGATTGTGATCAATGGGGCTCACATTACTCATTAAGTGCATGCAACCACCAGGGCCGGTCCAGTGGGGGAGTGAAACTGAAATAACTTCATCCACCAAATTACCCAATAGTTCCCTCAACTGCCGAATCCCTTCTGCATTAGAACGATAACCTTCACCAATGGCAACGGTGCGTTCATCGATCCACACCACGTCGCCGCCTTCCAGGGTTCCCGGTGCTTCAATCCGACCGAGAATTGGAACATCAATTGATTGAAAATAGTTTTCCATTGCTGCTGATTCCGGTAACCGATCCTTTTTCCCCATGATACAGAGAATCACTCCGCCGTTGGCAACAACACAGGGGTCATGGGTATAGATTGAATCAAGAGATGTGGATTCATCTTCCGGAAGATGATGAACTTCGGTGCCAAAAGATTCAAGCAATCCTGCGAATGTGTCATAATCGGCCAATGCCTTTTCAAAATCCGGAACACCGAAATAATTGAGTTGCGGGGATTGATGATCAACGTTTACTTGATTTCTGTACGCATCCTTGGGGTGTTTGATAAGAACCCGGCGGATGGGATCCACCATATTCTGGCAGCCGAAATTGTTATTCAATGCTGCCTCCACACCAATCCACAATCAAGTTTGCAATAATTTTAATACAGGACATGACATCATCAATTTCTACATATTCGTTGATAGCGTGTGCGCGGCGAACATCACCGGGACCAAAGAGCACAGCGGGTATTTTGCAGTAATTGGTAAAGAGTGCCATGTCAGCAGCATAGGTAACACCCTCTATTGTTGGTTCCTTACCTGCGGTTTGGGCGTAACACTCAGCGAGTGATTGAATGAGGAGATGGTTGGGATCCGTTTGTCCAGATTCATATTGTCCCTCAAACCATACCACAACGGGCGGATGGTCTTTCAGCCATACATCTTTCAAGGCTGTTTCATGGATATGTGTCTCAAAGGCTTGCCTGGCAGCACCAACTGCTTCCCCGGGAAAAATCCCAAACCTGCCCTCCACAACGACGGTATCCGGCACGGATGAATGCCAATCGCCCCCTTGAATCGTGCCAATGTTGATTGGCGCTACCATTTGGTATGATTTATAATACTCACATTGATAGGCTGCATTTCGTTCTTGCTCAAGATTTAATATTGATTGATGGATCAAATTTGTTTTTTCAATGGCACTGACCCCTTCCCAGCGCATGGCGCCGTGGGTCGCTTTGCCTGGAATGGTTATCCGGAAATTGAGGGCGCCGGAATGGATAGGAGAAATATTCAATGACGTTGGCTCCAAAACCACGGCTCCGTCTGCAGAATAGCCTTTTACAACATTTGCCAAGGTACCACAACCGCCAGATTCTTCACCCACCACCGACTGCACCATTATATTTCCTCTTGGGCTAAATCCTATTTCTTGGAGAATCTGGATCGCAAATATTCCTGAAGCCAAACCTGCTTTCATATCGCAGGAACCCCGGCCATAAATTCGATTGTTTTTAATAAAACCAGACCAAGGCGATTTATCCCAGAGTTCCAACGATCCAGTAGGCACCACATCCACGTGGCCATTGAGAATGAGGGATTTACCCTTTCCATTACTTTTCCAATTTCCAACAACGTTAAACCGGGAATCAGGGGAATAACCGTCATCATTAAATGCCGGGTGGTCTTTTAATTCATCGAATCGGACAGGAACCTTTTCAGCTTCAAATCCTAGGGATTTCAACTTATCAGAAATAATGTTTTGAACAGGTCCTTCATTATTAGCCAAACTGGGGGATCGGACGAGTGTTTGGATGAAAATGACGATGTCATCTCGGGCAGCATCCACAGCAGATGCGATTTGTTGCTGCAAATTAGGCATTCTTTTTCCAAAATAATTTTGTGGCATCAAGTAAAGATGGAACACATTCAAGCTTTTTTGTTGGGGGAATCGCAGACATCGGAAAGGTGAGTTTATGAAATTCTGTCAGGTGATCCCAACAAAGAAAAAGGGCAGTATGAACCGCCCTTAAATAAGTGTGCAGAAACCTGTCCCTGACATAATAAGGTCACGTTAATCAAAAAATATTGATTGTATTGCTAAATTAGCTTTGCTTAATGGGTTTAGTTTTCAATGCTGGCGAAACACAGCAGTTTGGTGAACCTGTATCTTTATTTCATTTTAAATATTAGATAAAGCATGTTAATAAGATTTTTGTTTAACAACAATAACCTACGATTATATTATCAATTTATTCTGCAATTGCAAAAACTTACGTTAACCTGTTTATAGAAAATTCAAAACCACTTTAAATGTATAGCCATTCAAATACCTGTATATTATATTTTAAATAACCAAATAGGAAAAATAAATGATAAAAACTCTAATCAATCGCTGGGTCGGAATCTGTGTATTACTTTTTTTTGTAATGCCTGGTTTTGCCCAGGAACATCCTTCTGAACACCCTTCTGAACACCCTTCTGAACATCCTTCAAAAGTAACCTCTACACCCATCACTAAGGATAACCTTGCTGAGGCTGTTGTTCAGTACGTTAAATCGGAATCGAATCGGAACATGAAATTCATCGTGGAAGATCCTGAAACAGGAAAAAACCTTGAGCTGGTATTATTAAAAGTTCATAAAGACCGTTTATCTGCAGTTGGGGATGACCTGTATTTTGCCTGCGCTGACTTCAAAGCAAATGATGATAAAGTATATGATTTGGATGTATTTATGAATGGTAAATCTGCTGAAGAATTATCTTTCAGTGAGTTCCTTGTACATAAGGAGGAAGGTAAAGAGCGGTACGGATGGCAAGAAGAAAAAGGTGTATGGAAAAGGGTTCAGCTTGAACCGGAAGAACCAGCGGTAACAATCGAGCCGGAAGAAGCAGAAGACTAAATAATACTGATCATCTTCAGTTAACCGCTTCGTAAAAAAAATTGGGAATAAACCCCCTTGATGAGACACCGTTCACCTTCACATAAGGATGAACGGAAAAATTTACGATATCCGTTGTTGTCCCACCAGGAAGAGGAATATCCCTTCCGACTGTGAATTTTACACGACGGTTATCCAACTTCCCAAAATAATAATCTTCTTGGTCAGGATGTTTGTCCGCCTCAGAGATATCCACTGGGAACCATCCTTCTCCTTCGTGGTAAAACTCAGTCCAACAGTGGTATCCAATAACCGCACCAGATAAACCCTTAGGAATCGAGAATCCGATATTAAATTGCGCAGGCGTTTGCTGCACACGAAGAAGTGCATTAAATAAACTATGATAATCCGTACAGTTTCCTTTTCCAACCTTACAGGCATACACAGCATCACCCTGACCCCAACCATCACCGGATTTATCATATTCCATATGCTTTATGATGGTATCGTATATTTCTCTGATTTTATCATCGCTCGTACCAGAAATGGCATCAGCGATGGAATATAACTGAGGATTCAACGGTACTTTTTTATAGGGCTGTAAATATAACTCACGGGTGGTTGCTTCAGTATATATTGTGTGTGGTCTGGCTTCTTGGCGATGTACACGAAAATTCACTGTAAGTGTATCAGGATCTGTTAATTCAAAAGGAGTTAAATGTAGGAATAAGTTCCCAAAAATAGAATCATTCTCCATACGATACTGGTGAGAAGTACTTACGAAAAGGTTATCAATTATTTGGAAGGGTCCCGTTTGCGGGACAGGTATCCATGCTTCCACGGTCCCCGGTTCATTGAAAATGACTTCATATTCAAAGTCAAAACTGAAAGGTGTAAATTTTTCATCAGAACAGGAAAAGAAGAATACGGATAAAATGGAAAAGATGAAGACTGAATTCTTATTCTTTAATAACATTCATCTGTATGCATATCTTTATATTTCATCCTATTACTTTGGATGAGATTTATATATCTTTAATAGGTAATCCTAGTGCCCAAACAAATCGGAAATGTACGGTATATAATGTGATCCCGGTGCGACTCGAACGCACGGCCAATGGCTTAAAAGGCCACTGCTCTACCAACTGAGCTACGGGATCAAAATTTTAAAAATTCGGGGCGGAAAATTACATGAAATCATTCCCAGATGCATAGAAAAAGACTTGGAACTTCACTCTTAATTATATTGTAAAATTATAAAAGTGGACGTTACTTCCTCGCACATTGAGAAAATAAAATAAGAAAAAGGTGTAGCTAGACATGGTGTCTGGACATATTGCTGACTTTTCACTTGACTATGAAGTCGGAAACTCAGTGTTTATTGACAATAAAGAATGGGTCATTGCTGAAGTACGTACAGGATTTATTATACTTCAGCGAGATAGTATAGATGGCACAAGTCAAACCATTGATGTATCCAAAAACAAACTGCAAGAGTTAGTGAAAGAGACACAACATAAGTTCGAAAACTGAATCGGTTATTTAACCGAAAATCAATCTAAAGAACCTTCGATACAGGTTGTATCAAACCCTCCCCGTGTGTTATATACAGTCATAACTTGCAAACGAGCTGTTTCCAACACTGACTTCAAATCATTGTAAATTCGTTTTGTAGCGCCCTCTTGGTAGATACCCACATTGCGGTAACTGATAAAATAATATTTTAAAGATTTTAATTCGACACATTTTCCACCTGTTGGGAAATATTCGATTTTTACATAAGCTAAATCCGGTAAACCGCTGAAAGGACAAACGGCACTGAATTCATCTGTTTCAGTCAAGATGTATTGATCTGGGCTATCAAAATCAAGTGTCTCCAAGAGATCCGGGCGAATTTTATCTTCGCCGTCAAACGCAAGTTTTAAACCTTCTGCCTGTGCCATGATTTTATTCCTTTAAAAAATAGTTATGTGACCCCGGAAGGACTCGAACCTTCAACCAATGGCTTAAGAGGCCACTGCTCTACCAATTGAGCTACGGGGCCATTTGTATTTCCTGTCTGGAAACTACATGGGTATTTCCGTTAGAAAACAAGCGGGCAAAGTTATATATCTGGGTACGTAAGTTCAACAATATTGAATGGAATTGATAAAGAGTACAAAAGGGGGACTAAAAGTTGAAACTATGCATTTTCGTTATTGCTCAGAATTATCTGTCCATGTATTTTAGGTCTGCCTTTGAGCCGTGAATTTATGATATTGAGTTTGCGTTTGAAGAGGTTGGCAAGTGAAAAGTGAAATGGCTCCGGGTTGGCGTTCGGAGCCATTGTCTTTTATATTATTCGTAAATTCCAGCAGTTATTTGAAAATGGGGGCGACCGGTTTCGACGGGATAAGATCGTTGTTAAACTGCATGCGGAGATCCCGGAATTCTCCTAAATCATCCGGACATTCATACATGCCGATTACGGCTACATGGCTGCAGCTTAAGACTGTGGCTCGTCCTTTATCCGATTTGTCTGTGGTTAGATAAAAGGGCGTCGATTACACAGACTGGTTCCTGTTACTGCCCATAATTCAGGAATAAGATCTTACGGGCTGGTTCTGCTGACTGTCAGTCCCTGGCCATATGCGGAATAAGATCTTGCCAGGAGACTAAGCATGTAGATGTTTTGCAGGGGTTTATTTCGGACGGGAGTTCGAATCTCCCCGCCTCCACTTTGTAATCTGTCTACACTTTCGCTTCAACATATAGGTGGCGGACAGGTCCGGCTATACTAATTTATATAATATTCCTTAAATAACTGGAAACACAATTTAAATAGAGAGTAAAAAAATTCCAGTCCCCATGAGATACTCTTACTATTTTATTGTGTTAATAAATTTTTCGTGAATGCTGGATCAGGTGAAATAGGGTTACCATTTATATCATTATCTGAAGCAAATAAGGCTAAAGATAATTGCTGATGACCTTGAAAATATTTTGGCTCATTGGTATGAAGAATCAAAATATCTGTAAGAGGCGTTCCGTTAATGGTACAGGAATGGATTGCGTCTGCAGCTCTGACCAATTGATAAATTGCAACTCCCGGTTTTATATCAATAACGCTGTCCTGAAAATATATGTTGAGCAATAAATCCCCATTTTGCATGCGGTTAAAATCAATCTCTGAGATGATCCAATTTGAATAAAAATGTAGGAAATCTCCTGGCTTGGCATTCAATAATGCTGCCTTAGCATCCTGTATGATATTGTTTTCTTCTTCAAGGACTTCATTTAGGGCTGCTATAAACGCTGCCGCTGCACCTCGGTTTTGGTGATTTATTTCATCTTGGTCAATATAATTATTAGCAACAGAGGTATAATGTTTTTTAAGTAAAACCTGCATTTCACTGGAACCCCTGGATAAGCCTTCTGTTTTTTGCTTGAATGTTTCATCAGTTGTTATAGAGTAATGAAAAAATTGGAACCATTCTTCTCTCTGTGCAGGAGTCAAGCGATAATAGTGGGCATCCAAATTATCAGCAAAACGTACGGTAAACAAGATTGGCTCGAGTTCGACTGATGCTTCCACATATTTTCGCTGAATAATTTCATTTTTTTGTAAATAAACTGTGTTTATAGGTAATACTTCAATACGCGGATGATTAAAATGATTGGGATGATCAGCATTATGAAAGCGAATCGATGAAGTCAGGTCGTTCAAGTATTGTTCTTTATGTTCCGCTAAAAAATCGAAGAGGGTATTGCTCTTTTCTTTCTCTAATATTTCAGCGACCATCCGAGCCCCAATTTCCGCATGGAGAAACTTTGGCAAAGTCGGGTGATCAGCAAGGTCAGGATATCCAATATCGTGCAATAATACTGCTAGTAAGATCAATGTTTTCACTTGTTCAACTGGAATGGTTCCGTATTTATTTGCCGCATACTGACTTATTTCTGGCATTACCTCCAGAATGCGCATGGCAATAGCTACTGTTCGAATATTATGATCAGCACCATGGGATACATACCAAGGGATATTGTCAATATGCTGAGTAGCGAGACGAGCTAACAGTTCTTTAACGAATACAGTCTTAGTTTCATTTTTGCCAGGTAATTCTGCAAATAAGGAAAGAAATTCATTAAACACCCGCCACGTTCCATCAGCAGCAATTTCGCCCAAGGCAGGTGGAATGGGAATATCTGAAAAATCCTCTGTAGAAACATAATATCGTACAACCTCATGCTGTCCATAGACGGATTGACAAAGCAGCAGTGTTAGTAATGCACTGCATGTATAAACTATAAATCTGTATAACATCTTTACATCCTTTCTGGAGAAGAAATACCCAATACCTTTAGACCATTAGCCAGTACAATTTTAGTTGCTGTTATTAAGGCAATGCGTGCTGCAAAAAGATCATTATCATTAGTAATGACTCTGCAGTCAACGTAAAAACGATGAAAGCGCGCAGCAAGATCCTGTAAATAGTTTGCAATATCTTGAGGCTCAAGTTGATTTTGTGCTGTAGCCATGACTTCTGGAAATTGCTCCATGGTTTTTAATAATTCAATTTCAGCAAGATGCGTAAGCAGAGACGGATCATAGTCAGCCATAAAATCTTTTTCTAATCCTTCTCCACGCTTGATAATGTTACTAATTCGTGCGTGGGCGTATTGTAAATAAAATACAGGATTTTTTTCTGATTGGTCTGCAGCCAGATCAAGGTCAAAGTTCAAATGGGAATTCATACTGCGCATAATAAAGAAATATCTAACAACATCACCACCAACATTATTAACCAATTCTTTCAACGTGACGAAATCAGCCTTCCGTGTAGACATCTTAACTTTTTGTCCGTTTTTCAGCAATGTAACAAATTGGTGGATCAGTACATTGAAATGATCGGTTTTATAGCCCAATGCTTTAACTGCAGCAACTACGTCTGGATACGTATCAACATGATCAGAACCAAGTATATCAATGATAAGGTCAAAATCACGTTCAACTTTATTAATATGATAAGCTATATCAGGAAGACGATAAGTAGGTTCACCGGAACTCTTAATCAAAACGCGATCTTGATCCATTCCCAATTCTGTTGTTTTAAACCATGTGGCACCCTCTGCTTCGTAAATAAGGCCTTTGTTCCGTAAATCAGATGTTACTTTTTCAACTGCTCCGGAAGTATAAAAAGTTTTTTCATTGGAAAATTTATTATGATGAATACCGAGGTTTTTTAAAGACTTTTTAATTTCATCAAAAATAGCATCTTCAGCTGATTTACGAAATACACTGTCACCTTTTTCAATATTATTCCCGTGCTCCTCTTGAATTTTTCTGGCAATATCCCTGATATATTCACCCTGATAGCCATCTTCAGGAAATTCACTGGAACCATCCACAATTTCTCTATACCTAGCTTCCACTGAATCACCGAGTATGCGCATCTGGCGGCCAGCATCATTGAAATAGTATTCCCGAGTGACTTTATAGCCATGGTTTTCCAGAATATTGGCTACAGTATCTCCAAGCACAGCATTTCTTCCATGCCCAACAGTCAGTGGACCTGTTGGGTTGGCGCTTACAAATTCTACATTCGCTGTTTTGTTTTTCCCTAATTCTGATTGTCCGTAAGCGTTGCCCGCTTTTATGATTTCACGGATCAAGGATTGATAATAGGAGGGATTAATTTTGAAATTGATAAATCCTGGAGGAGATGGGAAAACATCAGCAATAATTTTTTCATCTTTTTCAAAGTAGCCAATGATTGATTCTGCAATTACCATAGGCGTCTTTTTTGCAGCTTTAGCCATCGCCAATGGCAGGTTTGAAGATAAATCCCCATGTTTTTCATCTTTTGATGAACTAATAACAACGGATCGAGGTGCAAAACCTGCTTTTTGCGCAGCTTCAGTCAGCAGTTTTTGGATATTTTTCTTCAGGTTCATCTTTATATTTTGTTAATGGTGCATCAGTCCAGAGGCTTTCCAGGTTATAATATTCTCTTTCGTGAGTTTTAAAAATATGAACAACAACATCTACATAATCAAGTAAGACCCAATTGAGTTGTTCATATCCTTCAATTCGCCAGGGTTTATGATTTGTGCCTTTGCGGATGCTGTCGGCAATCGCTTTCACTTGCACATCAGTATCCGCAGAACAAAAAACAAAATGATCTGTCATACTTGTAATTCCGCGTACATCAAGTGCAATAACATCTTCAGCTTGTTTTTCAAGTGCAAGATCAGCAATACCCCGGACCAGTGCACTGGCCTCATCTTTGGGCGTTGAAGGGGCGGGTGTCAATGTTATTTTAAGTAATCTACCAGTGGTTTTAACGTGGCAAAATCACTGCCAATGATCACAGTTATATCAACGCTTAATTCCTCGTCCGGGATATGTTTGATGCGCACCTCATCCTGTTCGTTTATCCCAAATGATAGGGCGACTTTTTTCAAACCCTCAAAATTCTCATTTCTCAAAATGAGCATTGTCTGGTCGTAGTTATAATGATCCGCGTTTTCTGATCGTACAACGTCCATTTGTTGTGAGCGTAAATAATCAGAAACTTTTCCAGCTAATCCAGGAACACCACAGCCGTTTAGGATCTCAACTTCAATATCCAGAATCGGCTTCTCATATATTTCAATTGCAAGTTGAGGAGTGTCAGGAAGAGATGGAAACGTGATCTCGATTGGAACACCTGTTTGAATCTGACGGTTTGAAAATGAAAAAATAAAAGCTAACAGCAGTAATGACAGGATGGCGATCGCTGAATTGACCAACATTCCTTTGATATCCCTACGTTTGGCAGGGCGGGATACTTTGGAGCTGAAAAGGAATTTATTCTTTTTACGGCGTTTTATTCTGGCCAAGTGTTAGTAGCCTATTAAGTGAAGGTGTTGGTTTGGTCTTTGGTAATATGTGGGGTAATTGTTTATTTGAAAACTTAAAAAACTGTTTTCAGATGCTTTATAGTTCAATCCTACTCCATAAAAAACATTCCCTTGATTTTGCATTCCACCCATAGTTGGCTGAACAAGGCTTACTTGCGTATTCAAACTCATTTTTGGAGTTAATGCCAGAGAAAAAGAATTGGTGTATGCTCCTACACCAACAGACATTCCGCCCATATTCATTATGGACATGGAAAAACTGTGGTTCATTTGAAAGTTTTGAGCATCAAGCAGAGAAGGTATGACAGGACCGCCAGTAATTGATTCCCTGATATTTTGATGGGGTGCATCAGTTCTGAATTGACCAAAGGTGGGAGCGACAAGAGCCAACAGAGTTGATGCTATTATAATTTTGGAAAAAAGTAACTGATTTTTCATGGTGTTAATTTCGCTTTATTTAGGTCTATTTTGCAATCCCGTAATTAAAAATTAGTTCCGACTTTCTATGGTTCCACCACCCAGGCAAATATCATCTTTATAAAACACAGCCGCTTGACCTGGCGTTACAGCGAATTGGGGCTTTTCAAACGTCACATTTGCAGTGCCGTTTGAGATATTGACTGAACAGGGTTGGTCTTTTTGCCGATAGCGAATTTTGGCATTTAATTCATTTGAAGAGGGTGTATAATTAGAAACCCAATGCAGATCTTCAACAATGACTTGTGAGTGAAATAAATCAGGATGGTCATGACCTTGTGCTACAATGAGTTTATTTTTTTTCAGATCTTTATCAACAACGTACCACGGTTCTTCCTTCTCACTATGTCCGCCACCGATACCAAGGCCTTGTCGCTGTCCCAGCGTGTAAAACATTAAGCCATCATGTTTTCCAACAGTTTTTCCATCTATAGTAACCATATTCCCGGGGTCAGATTTAAAGTATTGGTGGAGAAATTCAGTGAAATTCCGTTCACCTATAAAACAAACTCCTGTACTATCTTTGCGATCGTGATTTGGCAACCCTTTTTCTTTTGCCAGATTGCGAACATCTTCTTTTGTCATTTCTCCAATGGGAAATATTGTTTTTCCCAGCTGTTGTTGATTTAACATGAATAAGAAATAGCTCTGATCTTTATTTCCGTCGATTCCTTTTCGCAGTTGGACAGAACCATTGTTGTGATCAAGGCGAGCATAGTGGCCAGTTGCAATACGGCTGGCACCCAGTATCAACGCATAATTTAAAAAAGCTTTAAATTTTATTTCTTTATTGCAAAGTGTATCTGGATTGGGAGTTCTGCCGGAAGCATATTCTTTCAAAAAAAGATCAAAAACCTCTTCTTTGTATTCTTTAGAAAAATTGACTGTTTTTAACTGTAATCCCAGATGATTACAAGCCAGCAATGCATCATTATAATCCTGCTCGGCTGTGCAATATGGGCTGTCTTCCTCCCAGTTCTTCATGAAGATGCATTCCACATCAAAACCTTGATCTTTCAACAGCAAAGCCGAGACAGCGCTGTCGACGCCGCCGCTCATGCCCACAATAATACGCTTGGACATTTCAGGCGGCGGAACGAATCTGTTCCAGGGAAGATTTAAGGGATTGTGTTAAATAATCTACATCTTGTAGTGTGTTGCCGATGCCGAAACTGATACGCAAGGTGCAAATATTGATATCATCCTCTATACTCATTGCTGATAAAATGCGCGAAGGTTTAATATCGCCCGCAGAACAGGCCGAACCGCTGGAAACAGCAATCCTTCTGCGATCAAGGTGAATCATGAGCAGATCGCTTCTAAAACCTGGAAATGAAATGCTTACGAGTCCTGGAAGCCGTTTTTCGGGATGGCCATTAAAAATTGCATCGGAAAATGAATTGGATATTTGTTTATGAAACGCATTGGTCAATGAGTCTAAATAGAATTGTGTATCAGCTATATTTTTTGTTGCCAATTCAGCAGCTAATCCCAATCCCGCAATCCCGGAAGTATTTTCAGTGCCGGCCCGCAATGAGCGTTCCTGGCTGCCACCTATGATTAATGGTTTGAGCTGAAATCCTTTACGAACAAAAAGTGCACCGACACCTTTAGGCCCATAAAACTTGTGAGCGGAAAAACTCATACAGTCGACTCTCAGTTCTTTCGCATTAATCGAAATTTTTCCAAGCGCCTGAACTGCGTCTGTATGCATTATAATACCATGCTTCTTGGCAATTACTGCAATTTCAGCAACGGGCTGGATGGTCCCCATTTCATTATTGGCCAGCATGATGGATATAAGGCCGGTTTTTTCTGTAATGGCATTTTTAACTTCTTCAGGATTTACCACTCCAGCTTCATCAACTGAAACAGCAGTATAGGTCACCCCAAACTCCTCCAAATTGTCCAATACATTCAAAACAGCAGGGTGCTCAATTACAGATGTAACAACATGTTTTTTCTGCTGATGGGTTATATCCCAGAGCACTAGGTTATTGGCTTCTGTTCCGCCACCGGTAAATATGACCTCATTGGAACTGCAGCCAATGGCTTTGGCCATTTGTCCCCGGGCGGTTTCGATCAATGTTTTGGCTTTTTGCCCGGGAGCATGTATGCTGGAGGGATTACCAAAATGGAGTTCACCCACGTTTACCATGAGTTCTTTTATACGAGGGTGCAGGGGTGTGGTGGCACTATGGTCAAAATAATACATTATTTATTGGATTTTAGCTGGGGAAATTACGAAAAATTGTATACTTATAAATCGTTTCGTATAGCGGCGTATATGATGGTATTCTGTAAATTTTGATAAAAAGGTGGTTTACGGTTTTCCAGCAGATCGATAGTTATTTTTTGGTCATAATTATAGCGCACTACATCCCAGTCAAACGAGTCACCTTCAACAGTTAAAAATGCTACGGAACCACGTGTATCTTCATCAAAAGGTAAACCAGTAGCACCCTGGCAAAGAATGGTCAGGTTTTCACTTGTTTCATTCCTGGGTGTATGGACGTGACCATGGATAAAAACAAAGCGAGTAACGTCAGAGTGAGCATTCTGAACATGATTACGCCAATTCAGCGCTTCTTCCATGGTAGGCGGTATATCATCGCGTTGATACCAGGCATGAGTGAATTCAACAAGGGTATTATCCACAACTTCTCGATAGGCTATATGCATAGATTTGGCAAATTCAACACCAGCATCACCCACCTCACCAGCCGTCCATTCTTCATTGGCAACAATGGCCTGGCAAACGGGATCGTCTGGGTTCATTCCTTCTAAAGACGGGCGTTCTTGTTCCCATAGGCGCTCAATAAGGTAACGATCATGATTACCACGGATAAATATGCAGTTTTTAATGGACATGAGGATTTCAAGTGTTTCTTTCGGGGACGGCCCCAGGGCAAAGCAATCGCCCAAGCATACTTTCTGATCAATATCATCGCGCGCATCGATAATTTCCAAGGCAGTCTCTAACGAGGCTACATTCGAGTGAACATCGGTAATGATAGCAAAAGTTTTGGCAGCCATAAGCGGACAATATACTGTGATGTACTTAAAGAATACAAGAAATGAAGGATATTCTTGGCGTCGTAGAGTTAAAGCTGTTAAACTGCTATCTGTAAATGAGTAATTCACACTTACTGATCGCGGGCTCAATTGCCATTGATACCATTGTAACGCCCCATGAACGGCGGGAAAATATCCTCGGCGGTTCAGTAACCTATGCTTTAGCAGCTGCTCATTACTATTGCCCTAGCAGCGTTGTAGGTATTATTGGTTCAGATTTTCCACCGGAAGGTCATGATCTCTATCGAAAACTCGCAGTAAACCTGGATGATCTTCAGGAAGCAAAGGGACAAACGTTTCGCTGGGGAGGTCGCTATAATGAAAACTGGAATAAGCGGGATACATTATTCACAGAACTGGGAGTTTTTGCAGATTTTTCACCCACTTTATCAAATATAAATCAAAATGTAAAAACAGCACTTTTAGCCAATATTCATCCTGATCTGCAACAGACAGTTATTGATCAATGTAATGCAGAATTGATTGTATTAGATACGATGAACTTGTGGATCAATACGACTCGACCACAGCTGGACAACTTATTAAAATACGTATCTATACTTCTGGTTAATAAAAGTGAAGCTGAATTATTAACAGGCTATTCAAGCCCAGAAAAAGCAGGACAAAAACTACTACAACATGAGATAGAAAATGTCGTGGTTAAGCTTGGCAGTCATGGCGCACTATTGATTGATAAAGTAAATCAAATTCGTATTGGTGCCTATCCCGTAGAAAATGTTGTTGATCCCACAGGAGCAGGAGATGTTTTTGCCGGTGCTTTTGCGGGTGTGTTGAATTCTCACGGTACTGCCAAGGAAGCTTTAGTGCAGGCATCTGCGCTGGCATCTATTTGTGTGGAAGGGTTTGGCGTAGAAAAAATACTAGAATGTGAAAGAGGTGAAATCGCTAAAAGAGCATCATATCTTGAAGGGACTCTAGACCTTTGAAAAGCGTTGTATACTGGCTATTTTCTGAACCCTATTTTCTACCAATAATTTTATAAGAGGATTTATGTTTCAAAATAAACGTAATAATATATTGTTGTCGCTACTGCTGTGCACCTTGGTTTTTTGGGGCTGCCCCAGCGAGGAATACACATCAGCCAAGTTATATTTACAGCAAAATGATCTTGAAAAAGCTGAAGAATTTCTGGTGAAAGCAATGGCAGTTGAAGTCGATAATCCGGAAATACCATTTCAACTGGGTCACCATATTTACGGTAAAGACGGTCGCTGGACTGAAATGAATGAAGTTTATGACAAAGCACTGGCAATTGATCCTAATCGTAAAATACTTGAAGGATCTACGGTTCAGGAAATGGTTGATATTTCCAGGTTTGGTTATTGGAGCGATGTATACAACAATGCTGTAAAAGTATATAACTCATCAAAAGGCCTAGAGGCACAAGATCGGAAAACTGCTATACGTGATGCGATAAGTGAATTTCGAACCGCCTCAGAAATCAAAGCAGATGAAAGTTTAAATTACACTATGCTGGCCACATCTTATTTTGAATTGGGTGAACCTGATAAATCAGCTGAATTTATTGTAAAAGCTGTTAAAATTGCACCACAAGACTTAAATGCCAATATGACTGCCGGACAAATCTTTTCTCGGAATCACCAACCAGAGAATGCTTTACAATATCTTCAAAAGGCTGTGGAACTGGATCCCGGAAACACTGCAGCAATACGCAATCTAGCACAGACATATTACGATCTCGGCAATATCAATGAATCCATTGCCACATACCAAAAAGCAATCCGTACGACTGTGGATATGAAAACAAAAGCTGACCTGCATTTCAATCTGGGGGTTTTATATAATCAAATTGGTGATTTTGATGAAGCGGAAGATCATTTTATTTCAGCCCTTGATCTTAACCCGGAAGATGTAGAAGCTATTTTGGGAATGGCACAAACGTTTGAGAGTAATGAAAAATGGCGGAAAGCTGAAAAGTTTTACAAAGAGCTCATTTATCTGCAGCCGGAGAATGCTGCTTATTATCGTGGTATAGCACGAGCCCTGATTCAGCAAGGTAAACAGGCTGAAGCACAACGGTATTTTGATAAATCCAAGAAATACGACTAATAATACGGTTTAATATATCCGATTGAATCCCTCGTGAAATCGGGGGATTTTTCATCCCAGCTTTTGCCGCTTATTGAGATAACCGTTTAAAGCTATATCTAAACTTTGATCTGTAAAAAGCGGAACGTAATCGATCAACTGTTCACGACATTGTTTTTTATAATCATTTTGTAAATGCTGGATTCGTTTTTTATAGCTACTTTTGATCTGCCATGGTTCCGTGGTTAGGAATGAGCCACTTTCCATATCCTTAAACCGCGTTCGGGTATTGAATTCGAAATCCAGTTCTTTACGATCCAAAATATGAAAGAGGATAACTTCCTGCTTATTATGCCTGAAATGTTTTAATCCGCTTAATACTGTTTCCTGATCATCCATAAGATCGGAAATAAGAATGACCAACCCACGCTTTTTGATGCGTTCAGCCATTTCATGCAGAACAAGACCGATTTCAGTATCAGATCCAAGTGTTGGTTTTTCCAGGTTTTTAAGGATTGTATTCAAGTAACTTGGTGTAGAACGAGGAGGAATAAATTTTTGTATCTTTTCATCAAATAATACGAGACCAATTCCATCCCGCTGATTCAGCATTAGATAGGTGAGGGCTGCTGATAAATAAGATGCATAATCCAATTTTGTAACTGTTCCACTTGTATACTTCATAGAGCGACTGGTATCGAGCAATATATATGCTTTGAGGTTGGTTTCTTCTTCGTACTGTTTTACATAATAACGGTCTGTTTTACCGTAAAGTTTCCAGTCTACATGGCGTATTTCATCACCGGGACCATAGGCACGGTGTTCGGCAAACTCGACACTAAAACCATGATAGGGACTTTTATGTTGGCCAATAATATATCCTTCAACGACCAGACGCGCACGAAGAGCCATATTGTCCAGTTTTGCGACGATTTCCGGTTGCAGGTATTTTTTCTTATCTATAGCCAATATTATTCTATAATCAATTTGTTAACAATCTCATCCACATTGATACCATCAGCTTCTGCATTAAAATTGGTTATCAATCGATGGCGTAAAACGGGAAGAGCAAGTGCATTGACATCTGCAATATCTGGCGTTGGACGGCCATCTAGAATAGCGCGCCCCTTGGCTCCTAGTATCAGGTATTGTGAAGCTCGTGGTCCTGCGCCCCATTCAATCCACTCATTCACAAAATCAGGCGATCCATCTGAATTAGGACGAGTCTTTCCAACAAAGTCCACAGCATATTCAACAACATTTTCCGCAACAGGCACACGACGCACTAACTCCTGGTATGATAAAAGTTGAGCTTTGGAAATAATAGGTTTTAGAGCAGTTTCACTACCACTTGTTGTTGTTTGCACAATGGACACTTCTTCATCCCGGCTGGGATAGTCGATCTTAATGTTGAACATAAACCGATCCAGCTGTGCTTCGGGCAAGGGATAGGTTCCTTCCTGTTCTATGGGGTTTTGCGTAGCCAAGACAAAAAATGGTTCATCCAATACATAAGTTTGACCACCGGCAGTTACATTGTGCTCCTGCATAGCCTGCAAGAGTGCAGATTGTGTTTTTGGTGGAGTACGATTAATCTCATCTGCCAGGATTATATTCCCAAATACAGGCCCCTGAAAAAATCTGAAATGACGTTTTCCTGTTGTATGATCTTCTTCAATCATTTCCGTTCCGGTTATATCACTTGGCATCAGATCTGGAGTGAATTGGATTCTACTGAACTTGAGATCGAGCAATTCAGCCATAGATTTGATCAATAGTGTTTTAGCCAATCCCGGCACACCCACTAACAGAGTATGTCCTTTACAAATAAGCGCTATAAGAAAATGATCAAGGATGTTTTGCTGACCGATAATAACCTTGCCAATCTCATCCATGAAATTCTGGCGGAATTGTACTAATTGCTGTACGAGTTGTGCATCATTATGTGTCGACATATTTTCGTCCTGAATATTTAATTAATTAATGGGTTCGAACTTAATGGTCACCTCAAATTGAATCAATCTTAATGTCTTGCGCTCCCCTTGCAGATAATCGAAATTCTGCCCCTGTGCAGAACTCCTCTGAATCGAACCTTGCCCTAGTCGGCCTGAACACAGCCGAATTGGAAAACATTTTCTCTGTGTTGGAAGAACCTTCATTTCGGGGTCAGCAATTGTTCGGGTGGCTCTATCGCAGTCGAGTGAATTCATTTGCTGATATGATCAATTTGCCAACGATTTTACGTAATATGCTTGAAGAAAAATATATCATTCATCCCCTTAATATGGTTCATGTTACCGGTTCATTATCAGAACCCACCCGCAAGTACCTTTTTGAATTGCAGTCGGGCGAAAAAATAGAATCAGTCCTTATGAAAGCAGGCAATCGTACAACATTATGCATTTCATCTCAAGTGGGTTGTGCAGTGAATTGTGATTTCTGTGCAACCGCGTCCATGGGTTTTCAGAAAAATCTGTCTGTGGGAGAAATAGTAGACCAGTATTTACAAGTCCGTTCACACACAAAATCATCTATTACAAATGTAGTTTTTATGGGCATGGGCGAACCTTTTCTGAATTATGAAAGAGTAATTGCAGCGTCTGATTTGATGAATCATAAAAATGGAATTAAACTCGGAGCATGGCGTATCACAATATCAACCGTGGGGATTGTACCAAAAATCATTCGTTATACAGATGAAAAACATCGTTATAAACTGGCCATAAGCTTGAATGGATCTTCTCAAGAGAGTCGACTGAAGACCATGCCCATCGCAAAGAAATATCCATTAGATGATTTGTTAACTGCCATTGATTATTTTTCATCTCGGTCGAGACACCCAGTAACGTTGGAATATGTATTAATGGCAGGCGTTACCGACGCAATGAATGATGCTGAAAAATTAATTGAAATTCTGGCCGGAAGACGTTGTAAGCTGAATGTAATTCCCTATAATGAAATCGGTGGAAAATATAAACGACCTCCAGATCACATTATCGAATCCTTCATAGATATGTTGAGTAAAGCATCTTTTCCGGTCACTGTACGCTGGAGTAAAGGAACTGATATTGCGGCAGGATGCGGTCAATTGGCTGTTATGGAAGAAACTGCTGCCTGAATGGTTCATTTTTCTGAAATGGCCAAATTCCTGGCGATTGCCTGTCTTATAAACTATGCTGCAGGCGCAACTAAACACCAATTGACTCATGAAGAAGTCACTGAAACAGTACAAAAAAGCAGCTCAACATTTTCTAAATTACTGGAAATAATTATATTAAAATCGGAGAAAAATTATGAGTGTAAAAATTCGTAAAGATATAGAACAGATTGCAGATGAAATCATTGCCACCCGCCGTGATATTCACAAACATCCTGAATTGAGTTTTGATGTTTACCGGACTGCAGGAATAGCTGCTGAACGTTTAACAGAATTAGGAATGGATGTGCAAACTGGCATCGGTAAAACAGGGGTTGTGGGTGATCTAAAATGCGGAGACGGCCCCACAATCGCCCTGCGGGCGGATATGGATGCCCTGCCCATACAGGAAACGGGAGAGATAGATTATATATCACAAAATGATGGCGTGATGCACGCCTGTGGTCACGATGGCCATACAGCCATGCTTTTAGGTGCAGCAAAAGTGTTAGCTGATAATAAGGACAAGATCAAAGGCACCGTGCGCTTTCTATTTCAACCTGCAGAAGAAGGGGCCGGAGGTGCACGTTATATGATCAAAGATGGTTGTCTCGAGGGCGTAGATGAAGCATACGGCATCCATTTATGGAATTATCAAAAGTACGGTGAAGTGGGGGTGAAAGCAGGCCCCATTTTAGCTGCGGCCGATGAATTTGAGATTACCATAAGGGGCAAAGGAGGACATGGCGCGGCACCTCAAGGTTCAGTAGATGCAGTGGTCGTTTCAGCCCATTTAATAACAGCTTTGCAAACGATTGTTAGCCGTAATACCAATCCACTGGAAAGCACAGTTGTTTCTATTGGGATGATAAATGGTGGTTATAATTTCAATATTATTGCCGATGAAGTTGTGCTTAAAGGAACCGCAAGAGCTTATACTGAAGAAAATCGAGTATTGATCAAAACACGAATGCAGGAAATTATTGATGGGATTGGTCAAACATTTGGTGCCGCAATCGAATTTGATTACCGTGATGGTTATCCGCCAACAATCAATGCTGAAATTGCGTTCGAAAAGTTGTTAGCGTCTGCGAAGAAGATTGTTGGAGATGGAGCTGGTTATCCATACTTATCCATGGGTGGAGAGGACTTTAGCTATTATGCCCAAAAAGTACCGGGCTGTTTCTTTTTTATTGGCTCTGCCCCGGAAGACAAACCCTTTCGCAGTGTACCGCATCATTGCTCGCACTTTGATATAGAAGAACGTGCTCTGCTAGTCGGCTCATCTATTTTTGTGCAATTAATCGAAGATCAATTGATGGTATGAAATTATTTTTTTTAATTTTTGTTAGCTCGTTTCTGTCTGCCCAAATAAACATAAATGATCTGATGAGCAGAATGGATCTTGATGGTACAGAACGGAAATATCTTCTGAAAGACGTGGAACCATATACAGGAAAAGTGTTTTTCAATTATGAAAATGGTAACAAAGAATTTGAAGGATTTTTGAAAGACGGTTTACAAAATGGCCATTGGAGTTGGTATTTTAAAAATGGCGTAAAACAACAGGAAGGTGTATTCAAAAAACTTCAACAAGACAGTTTATGGACTACATGGTATAAGAGTGGTCAAATGAAAGAGGAAGGTGAATATGTAAACGGTAAGAAACAGGGTACCTGGTCGCTTTGGTATGAAAACGGTTTTGTATCATCCGCAGAACCCTATCGCAATGGGCGACTTCATGGTAAATTAATTTTATGGTATGATTCTGGAAATAAAGAAGGGGAAGCACTATATGTTCATGGATTAAAAGATAGCTATGACCGCGGCTGGTATGATAATGGTGCACCCCAATGGGAATTTTATTGGAAAAATAATTTAAAAGATAGTGTCCATACTCGCTGGTATCTTGATGGACAGACTTTATATGTTCACAACTATAGGAATGGAACTCCCCACGGCTTACAGCAGGAATGGTATCCGAATGGTTCAAAAAGTATTAATGGAGAATTCCATAATGGTTTATACACTGGCCATTGGACATGGTGGTATCCTGATAGATCAGTTGCACTTGAAGGAGAATTTGCTCTGGGGAATCCTAGAGATAATTGGATTTGGATTACTCCGGAAGGAGACGTAGAAGAGTCTGAATTTCCTGCGTTTAAATGGGTGGAAAACAGAATTCAGGTTTGGGAAAGGGCAGTTCGCCAAAGGGCGAATCAGTAACCCACGGCCGAATTTTCCCCTCTGGTGTCTGCGGCACCAAAATATCCATTTTCATTTATTAGAATTGCATTCATTTCACCAATTTTAGTCCATTTATAAGGCTCAATTATATGGCCTTTAATCTTAAGTGATTCTTCTACATCTTTAATTATACTGTATTGTTCAGCCATAATCACATCTGGCAACCATTGCGAATGTATTCTAGGTGCCGATACAGCTTCCTGTATACCCATATTGTGAACTGTGACGTTCAATATTGTTTGTAATACAGTTGTTATAATTGTTGAACCACCGGGCGAACCAAGAATGAGAAATGGTTTATCATCTTTCAGTACTATGGTAGGGGTCATTGAGCTTAAGGGACGTTTACCGGACTCGATTGCGTTGGCATCATTTCCAACCAATCCAAAGGCATTGGGGACGCCGGGTTTTGCAGAAAAATCATCCATTTCATTATTCAGGAAAAAGCCGCCACCTTTTACCAAAAAGCCGCCACCATAACTCAAATTGATGGTTGTTGTACCTGATACTGCGTTGCCTTCTTTATCTACAACAGAAAAATGAGTTGTTTCCCGGCTTTCATAAACACTTGGGTCACCGGCAAAAATGTTTCTGCTGGGTGTTGCTTGATCTAGTGAAAAATCACTGATACGATCTTTAGCATATTCTTTATTTATTAGCATGAATAATGGGGGTTGCCAATAATCTGAATCACCAAGATGTTCAGCGCGGTCTGCATAAGCCCGGCGTTCAACTTCAGTTAAAAGGTGGATATAATTAGAAGAATTCCAACCTAGTTCTGCCAGCGGAAAATTTTCGAGCATATTGAGCATTTCTACAAGGATAGTTCCACCGGAGCTGGGCAATCCCATGGACAGCAAATCAAAATCATTGAAGGAACCCATAACAGGTTCACGGTATTTAGATCTATAATTCAGCAGATCCCCATAGGTGATAAGGCCAATTCCCCTACTCATTTCTGCGACGATAAGGTCAGCCGTTTTACCTGTATAAAATCCATCGCGGCCTTCCCGGGCAATTCGTTTTAGTGTTTTAGCCAAGTCTTTTTGGACAAATTTATCTCCATCTTTCCAGGGGCGTTTATCATGACGTATAAAGACCTCTGCAGCAGCTTCATTTCTTGAAAAGAGTTCTTTGTAACTATTGAATCGACTGGCTTCGTAATGACTTAATTCAAATCCTTTTTCAGCCAGGGCGATGGCAGGTGCGAGTAATTCTCTTCGTGAAATATTTCCTGATCCGTGATCTGCCCAAACTTTTAAAAGACCGTCCACGGTGCCGGGAACACCGGAAGCAGCTCTTGTGCGTAAGGACATGTTTTCAATGACATCCCCATTATCATCAAGGTACATATCTCTGTGGGCAGCAGCAGGTGCTATTTCTCGATAATCCAGGGTAAAAGTGGTCCCGTCCGCCAAACGGGCAACCATAAAACCACCACCCCCGATATTTCCGTTTGATGAGGAAGTAACCGCAAGTGCAAACCCGGTTACAACTGCAGCATCAACTGCATTTCCACCCTTTTTCATGATCTGTATGCCCGCCTCGGAAGCCTGGCTGCTTGTGGAAACAACCATACCATTTTGAGCAAATACGGGTTGCGGGCTTGCACCATTAAGGGTTGTGAATACAAGTGTAATTATCAGATAGATTTTCTTCATATTAATCATTTATCCAGTTAATAATGTTTTTGATACCTTGTTTAACCAGCATAGCATTTTCTCCTAGATCATCCATTGTTAGATTCTGCTCCATTGAAATCTCTCGACTTGTTTGTAGTGCTTTTCCACCATCGAAATTTACATAAGCTATGCGTGCATTCAATTCTTCTGCAGGCCTTCCAAATGCTGTCCCGGGAAGCAGGACAACCCCTGTATCTTGCAAAAGCTGTTCGCACATGGCAGCTGAATCATGTATTCCTTTTTCAGATAGCGATATTCTAAATGACTCAAAATCCGGAAAGAGATAAAATGCACCGGTAGGTGATTGAACGTTCACTCCAGCTTCCAATAATGTACTAGCACAGAAATTCCCGATGGTAGAAAGGATGCGACGGCAATGAAATAAATATTCACCCACAGTATCTTTATCATTGTAGGCCTGCAATCCAGCATACTGGATGGGAGCAGCAACACAGGAATACGTATCACTGGTAATGGAAGCCAGCGCTTCTTTGAGCCAAAATAGTTCTTTCGGGAATGCGAAATGACCCAACCGCCAGCCGCCGGCAGCGCACCATTTGGAAAGGCTGGAGCTTACAATTGTCCCTTCCGGATAAAAGCGGGCGATGGACACATGCTCACCTTTATGATAAAGCCGGCCATAGATTTCATCTGATAAGATCAACACATTGTTCTTTCTGGCGACATTGGCAAGGGCTTTCAATTCTTCTGCGCTATAAGTTCCACCATCGGGATTGCCGGGGTAATTCAATACCAGTAAATGGGGTCCTGCAATTGATTTTATTGCTGTTTCTAGTTGGTCTGGCAACAATCGCCAATTGTCCTCAAAACAAGTTTGAATAAATTTACTTTCCCGCTGAACGATTTTTCCCTGTGGCATATAAGACACCCAGCAAGGAGTGGGGATGAAAGTAGTACCTGTGAGAGCTAGTTGCAGTGTGAAAATGAGCTCTTTTGACCCTGGACTGATTAGCACACCCTCAGCTGCAATGTCAATCATATCTGTTTCCTTATGATACTCTGCTACAGCTTGTCGTAATTCATAAAGGCCTTCTACAGGAAGATAGTCTTTGCGATATGCATTTTCCTGCAGCGCAGAAACGATGGAGTCAGGCACTGGAAAAGGAGATTGGCCAAACCCAAAACGATAAATGGCTTGACCGGCAGCAGCTAATTCAATACTGCGTTCATTGATGGCTAAGGTAGCAGACCGTTCCAGCTGATTTAGGTGAGGGTGGAGCTTATGTTCCATAAAAGGCCAGCAAAATTAACAGGTTTTGTTACTTGATTAAATAAAAAAAGCCCCGATAGAAACCGGGGCTTTTTTTATAACTAAACGACTAGGTTTAGAAATTGAAAGATAATTTCGTATAAACGAATTTACCATTCATACCATTTGGTGAAGTGGATGGATAAACAAATGCACCATCATTGTTTCTACTTGTAAGCAGATTCTTTTCAGGCAAAACGTCACCCATGTTCTTCGTACCGAAGGCGATTGACATGGCACCCAAATCAGCTGTGAATTCCAGATCCATGGTTGTCACTGCAGGATAAACCTGTGCAAATCCATCATCATATGATGCTGCCGTGAAATAACCCGGATCCTCACCGACAGCATAACGGCTGTGGTATTCACCAAATGTATGCATTTTAAAGTTAACACCAATTGGTATACCAAGCACCGGCAGGGAATAGCCGCTCCAGCTTATTCCCAGCAACATATTGGTCTTGGGTTGTGAGCTGGTCATGGTGCGCTGTTCTCTTTGGTCAAACATGGTGTTCTTTGCCTGCGCGACAAAGTCCTCATCACTGATTACACTGGGTTCAGGTGAAGAAGAAAGACCAGTGGGTAGATGAATATCTTCGATTGTTGTTTCAGTGCTGTTATAACCTAAAGAGAGGTCAATAGCACCTAAACTACCGAGATCCATACCATAAGCAGCGGTCAGATCGATACCAGATGTTTTTGTATCAACACCGTTCATGAAAAAACGGCCGCCTGATGCGTTTTCACCAGCAGCATCCAGCAATGATTGCACAGCATATCCAAATGGATTGCCCTCTGCATCGCTACTGCCTGTGAAGTTACCAGTCAACACAATACGATCTTTGATATTTATGAGGTAATAGTCAACTGAAACTCTGATACCACTCATATCCACCGACGTACCTGCGCTGATGTTTGTAGATGTTTCGGGTGTAAGTGCTTCAGCTCCCAACGCTACCGGGAAGCCGTGACTTACCGGGAAAGTGCCCACTTCAAAGGCTACTGTTTCACCTGTAATAGGATCTGGTAGGAAGTTGGTCGCAATCTTGGCCTGGTATGCCTGGGCTAATGCCGGGGCACGGAAACCGGTGCTGAATGCACCACGCACAACCACACCGCTCATTGGTTCTGAACGAACGGTTCCTTTGAAACTCAAGTTGCTGTAACTATTGGATGAACCATCCAACTGAGTATCATCATACATTTCCATGCGCACAGCACCGCCTAGACGGTGATTAATACCAATATCCATTTCAGCATCACCATAGAAGGCCATAACACTGCGGTTGGCATTCTTGGTGGCCAGTTCATTTGACGGTTTAAAACCGCTAAAGCACTGGCAGCCGCTTCCGGCTGTGCTGCTGTTTAGGCCAGTGTATGTCACATTGCCTAAGGAATCTTCTTCTGCAGAATCCCAACCAACAATGCTGGTTCCAGCTTGCCCATTGGCAAAAGAAGCAGTTTCGCCGGCATAAATACGGAAACTTTCAGAACGTAGTTCTAAACCGGCAGCAACATTAATGTTGCCCATTCTTGTGGTTGCATCCACGTTGGTAGTGTTCTGATCGAACTTAAAACCACCAATGTCATAGGAACGCAGCTGCTCAGGGCCGTATGAAGCATTCGTACTCATCATATAGAAATGATAATCATTCATTCCATAGGTGTTACTAATATCGTAGCTCCAGTTGCCGAACACACCTTCAACACCCATGGATGCTGAATAATCAGCTACCTCTGGCTGGATGTGCGGTACAAAGCCTGTGGGGTTAGAACTTAGCCAAACTTTATTACCTTGATCTGGCTGACGCGTGAAACAACCGGTATCGCCATTACGGGATGTGTATCCGCCAAAAGCATAGTACCGTTTGTCACCAGCCGGCAGATCAGCATTGAACATAAAACCCATATTACTCTGTGCCTGGTCACCCCATCTCATACGAAATGGGTCTACGAACCAGTTTGAACCGGCTTGCAACCGCTGTGATTCAGCTTCATCATCACTCCAGTAATCTGAGTTGGGCTCAAAATACTGTTCACCCTCGAACCCGACACGGTTGGACAGTCCGCGGTCGCGATATTCAGCAGCAATGAGCAGCGAACCGCCATTGCCGATTGAAAAACCGCGAGTCAGCTGATATTGTGTTACTGCGCCATCATTGATGGTATAATCCTCGCTTGAGGTTACTATAGCCATAGGATTGCCATCCATCATCCGCATATAATTCACTTCTGTTGTGGGGTTCCATGTATAAGGTACTGTTTCATCCCCATATTTTATTCCATACATGTCGTAGCCTACTGGAATTGCTTCAATGACGTGTTTATTGTGTCCGGTGTATACATTGAATGATCCACCGCTGTTGCCTGATTTCAACACAATGTTAATGACTCCGGCAATAGCATCAGAACCGTATTGGGCGGCTGCTCCATCACGCAGAACTTCAATGCGTTCAATGGCAGCTGCCGGAATTGCATTCAGGTCAACACCTGTATCACCACGGCTGGGGCTATTATTCACGTGCACCAGGGCGGTGGTATGGCGGCGTTTACCATTTACAAGCACCAACACCTGACCGGAACCTAATCCTCTTAAAGTCATGGGCCTTACTGTATCAGAACCATCTGCTATAGATGTTCTGGGCATGTTAAATGATGGTGCTAAAGATTGCAGGATTTGTGCGGTTTCTGTAAAACCGGCACGGCGGATTTCCTGGGCTGTAAAGACGTCTACAGGTACAGCTTGGTCTTCTGCCGAGTGAGCAAATCGAGAACCGATCACAGACACTGCTCTACCAGCCAATGCGCTCATTGTCAGCGATAAGTCAGCCTGGACTGCACCTGCACCTACAGAAACACTTTGACTTGAGGATTCATAACCGATGTATGAAGCGGTTACCGTATATGATCCGGCAGGAACACCAGAGATCGAATACGCACCGTTTCCATCGGTTGCTGCGCCTAAGGATGTTCCTTCAACGGCTACATTAGCGCCAGGCAATGAATTTCCATCCTGGTCCGTTACCGTACCGTAGATGGAACCCTGGGCCATGAGGCCAGAAAACATCCCAAGGGTAAGCATAAAAATGATTTTCTTCATCATTTTCTCCTTGATTAGTTGTTTATTATGTGTTTAGACATACGTTTTTCTTCTACCCGCTTGGGCAAATTCCCGCGAACTTATAGCCCTTTTTGGTGATTTAACAAGATTTTTAAGTTTTTTATTATATTATAAAACAGGCGGGATTTAAGACCAATTTTGGATTTCAACACCGATTTTGTCTACGAGAGCAGCAATTAAAACACGGTCTTGTTTCTGGCTGTCCCGATGGCGGAGAGTTACTGTTTGATCGTCGAGAGATTGATAATCTACCGTGATTCCAAAAGGTGTTCCGGCTTCGTCCTGGCGATAATACCGTTTGCCAATGGACCCTTGCTGGTCGTACAAGACTTTGTAGTGGTTTTTTAAATCAGCAGTGATTTTTCTAGCTAATTCAGGTAAACCGTCTTTTTTGACCAAGGGACAAATAACAGCTTTGATAGGTGCTAAACATGGGTGCAGTTTCAATACAGTGCGATTATTTTCGGTATCTTCCCAGTAGGCATCAGTCAGTACGGTAAGCATCATACGGTTGAGTCCGGCTGACGTTTCAATGATATAGGGGAAATACTTTTCATTGGCCACTTGATCGGAATACTGCATGTTTTTTCCGGAAAATTCCTGGTGGCGTTGTAAGTCAAAATCTGTGCGATTATGAATACCTTCAATTTCTGACCAGCCGAAAGGAAATTCATATTCAATATCCCAGGCTTCTTTAGCATAGTGAGCTAATTCGCCATTGCCGTGCTGATGAAAACGAAGTTTATCCTTATTGATTCCCAAATCATCTATATAAAAATTAAAGCGCTCTTCTTTCCAGGACTTCATTTCATCATCATCCATACTAGGCTTTACAAAATACTGCATTTCCAGCTGTTCAAATTCCCGGGTACGGAAAATAAAATTTCTGGCCACGATCTCATTACGGAAGGCTTTACCAATCTGGGCAATACCAAAAGGTACCTTCAAGCGCTGCGAACCCTGAACCAGTAAATAATTCACATAAATGCCCTGGGCTGTTTCAGGTCGTAAGTAGGCTATAGAGCCTTCATCTTCCACGGGCCCGATTTGTGTTTTGAACATGAGATTGAATTGTCGGGGATCTGTCATTTTTCCAGTGGTTCCGCATTTCGGGCATTGCAAAGTAGACCAATCGACAGATTTAGGATCTTCATCCGTTAATTCATCAGCTTTAAAGCGTGCCTTGCATTGTTTGCAATCCACCAACGGATCATGAAATTCGGCCACATGGCCGGACGCCTCCCAGATCTTTGGATGCATGAAAATAGCACTGTCTAAGCCAACTATATTCTCATGGAGCTGGGTCATGGAACGCCACCACAGTTGTGAAATGGCATTTTTTAATGCAATACCGAGAGGGCCGTAATCATACACAGCGCCGAAGCCGCCATATATTTCGGAACTTTGAAAAATGAATCCGCGCCGCTTACACAGTGATACAATTTTATCTAGGGCGTGGGACTTTTCTGCCATTAATTCATTTCTTTCAGTTCTTTTTCAATCTGGTCATTGAATGGGATTGAAGTACCTGACTCGTGATTTGCTGACTTTTCATCGATTTTCTGTGGTGTACGAAGATATAAGCCTAATACTGTTAATGCTGCAATGGCAATAATTACCGGAGCGACCCAAGCCATGATATTAAATCCTTGAGCCACTGGTATTGCCAGTATTCTTTCACCATACGTTCGAACAAAATGATCCAAAACCTGTTGACGTGTTTGCCCAGTTTCCACCATTGTTCGAATCTCGCCTTCCATTTGCGTATGGCCATGATCATCAACTGTGCCGCTCCAGCAGCAGGGCGCCATAAGGCTTTGTTCTATATCAGTGATTAATTCTTCATTGGCTGGCACAGCAATAAGAACTGAAATTATTAAACAGATTATAAATTTCTTCATTTCTTTTTTCGCCTCCTGCGTTTCGTCGGCCCTTTAGTCCGACGATCGTTTATTAAGTTGACTGCAGTCTCAAGATCAATTTCATCTGGCGAAACATTCTTGGGCAGGCTCGCATTTACTTTTCCATCAGAAACGTAAGGTCCATAACGACCATCTTTAACAACGATTGCTTCACCAGTCTCTGGATGATTACCAAGCGTCTTTAATGCACTGCTGGGCTTATTTCGATTATTAATAATATAAACAGCTGTTTCCAGTGTCACTTTTAGCGGATCGTGAGGGTGAGGCAGTTTGACGTTCTTTTCGCCAACTTTTAAATAAGGGCCGTAACGTCCAAAATCAGCACGAATCTCATCACCAGTGTCGGGATGCATGCCCAGCAATCGCGGCAAGGAAAGCAATTGTATGGCGAAATCAAGATCCACGTTTTCTTTTTCTGTTCCTTTGGGGAGTGATTTCCGTGTTTTGGTATCGCCCAACTGAACGTAGGGACCGTAGGGCCCTTCCTTCAAATAAATTGATTGTCCTGATACATCATCCACACCAAGGAGTTGTGTCTGGGAGGAATCGTTCGCCAGTATTTCCATGGCTTTTTCAACTGAAATATCACCCAGAGAAAATTCTCCAGGAATATTTCTACGCCCATCACCTTGTTGCAAATAGGGACCATAATTTCCAATACGGATAACAATTTCTTCCACACTGCCATTGGTGATTAATATAGTACACGCTTTACGGATATCAATTTCATCCTCCAGCATTTGGTGCAAACCGGGCGTGTCATCACTGCCGAAATAGAAGCCATGCATAAAAGGATGAGGTTCTGATTCACCACGAGAAATAGAATCTAACTCATCTTCCATTTTTGAAGTGAATTGTGAATCGACAATGGAAGAAAAGTGATTTTCCAGTAATTGTGTAACTGCTACAGCTAAAAATGTAGGTACGAGAGAACCCTTTTGATTGCGAACATAATCTTTTTTCTGAATACGTCCAATAATATTGGCCCAGGTAGATGGCCTTCCAATTCCTTGTTTTTCCATCTCTTTTATAACAGACGCTTCCGTGAACCGTGCCGGTGGCTTGGTAATATGTTCTTCCGGAGTGAGATTTTTACATACCAATCGTTGGTCTTTTTTCATTTCTGGCAGGAATTTTTCGCGGTCAGCTAACTTGCCGTCCGGATCATCACTGCCTTCAACATAAACACGCATATAACCTGGAAAAAGGATGATACGGCCGCGAGCGCGGAATACTGTATTTTGATTCTCAATATTTACAATTGTACGTTTCAATTTTGCCGGTTTCATTTGGCTGCCCACCGTCCGCTTCCAAATCAAATCATACAGTTTTCCCTCATCACTGCCCACCTTTGCGCTGACTGTTTTAACATCAGCGTATACAACCCCCGCAGGACGTATAGCTTCATGTGCTTCCTGTGCATTCTTGACTTTGCTTTTATATATGACTGGCTTATCTGGAAGAAATTCATCTCCATAACGGTCTTTAATAACTTTTCTCGCGCCTGTTAATGCTTCTTGGGAAAGCTGAATGGAGTCAGTACGCATGTACGTTATAAAACCTGCTTCATACAGGCGTTGCGCAGTGCGCATGGTCTTTCGTGCAGAAAAATGCAGCTTCCGTGAAGCTTCCTGCTGCATGGTGCTGGTTATAAAAGGTGCATAAGGATTGGACGTTTGTGGTTTTTCTTCAACACTGCTTACAACCCAAGGTCCGTTTTGTAATTCCTGTACAAGTGCTGTTGCTTGGGAAGAAGATAACAGTAATACATTATCTTTTATTAATTTACCTGTATTGCTGTCGAAATCTTTACCTGTAGCCAATCGTTTCCCATCTATTGTGATCAGCTCAGCACTAAAACCCTCTAAAACATCAGTTTCCAATTCAGCTTCGAGATCATAATAAGTAGCTGATTTAAATATTGCACGCAACCGTTCACGATCAACGATCATTTTCAACGCCGCAGATTGTACGCGGCCGGCAGATAGAGATTCTTTCACAAAACTCATTGTTTTTTGCAGTGTATTCCATAATAAGCGAGACAGTTTATAACCAACCAAGCGGTCAATAATACGGCGAGTATATTGGGCATTAACAAGATCTAAGTCAACATCATGGCGTTGTTGCATGCCTTCGATGATACCTTCTTTGGTGATTTCGGTAAACTGCACTCTGGAAACGGAATCATTCACAATTTCTTCTGCTATGTGTGCGGCGATGGCTTCACCTTCACGGTCAGGGTCAGTGGCCAGGATCACTTCAGACGCTTTAGCAGATTTCTCCTTGATCTTCTTTACAATATCTTCTTTGCCCTCTATAACAACAAATTTAGCTGCGAAATCTTTTTCTACATCAACAGCCAATTCTTTGCGGGGCAGATCTTTTATGTGGCCGACACAAGCAAAGACATCATACTCATTACTGAGGTATTTTTCGATTGTCCGGGCTTTGGCCGGTGACTCAACGATTATAAGTGGTTTGCTCATATTTTTTTTGAGATTTTTAAACTTCTTTCACGCGCGTATTATAATGTAAAATAAATTATAGAAAAGTCAAACGGTGAAATGTTTCACAAGATCATTCATGACTATTTCTTCCTGTTCTCCCGAGGAAAGATCCTTTATTTGAACGGTCTTATTTTTCAATTCTTCTTCGCCCATAATCACAGCTTTAACTGCACCGATCCTATTGGCATCGCGTAATTGAGCTTTTAAACTGCGCCGCAATGTATCCATAATAACGTAACATCCTAACTCTCGCAATTCATTTGCGATAAACAACGCCTGGCCGCTTGCAGATTCAACAAGGTTGATCATATAAACTGTATTTTCTTTTGCGTCATCTCTACCAATATCCATGGACAATAGTATGCGCTCCATGCCGGCGGCAAAGCCAATGGCAGGAGTTGGTTTTCCGCCCAATGTTTCAACTAGACCATCATAGCGGCCCCCCCCGCAAATGGCATCCTGTGCTCCCAGATTACCGGAAATAAATTCAAAGGTCGTCCGTGTATAATAATCCAGGCCGCGAACCATTTGATGATCCAGTTCGTAAAGAATATTCAATCCGTTTAACAGATTCTGTACTGTACTAAAATGTTCCTTGTCATCTGCTGTCCAAAAATCAGTAATAGAAGGTGCATCAGCTATGAGCTTCTGCTCTTCAGGATTTTTTGTTTCCAGAATTCTTAAAGGGTTTGATTCCAACCGTTTTTGGCTGGTTGCTGATAAACTGTCCTTGTGTGGAGTTAAATAATCTTTGAGCGCTTTTGTATATTTATTACGGCATGTACTTGAACCAAGGCTATTCAGTTTTAAAGAAATATCTTTTAATCCTAATTCGGAAAAAATTGTATTGCCAACCGCTATAATTTCTGCATCTTGTTCGGGAAAACCTGATCCGAAGGTTTCGATACCAAACTGGTGGAATTGTCTTTGCCTGCCTTTTTGAGGTCGTTCCCTGCGGAAAAGGGGACCAATGTAGTACATACGCTGCAGCGGTGACTTGCTCCCCAGATTATGCTGGATGTAGGCGCGGGCCACAGGAGCAGTCAATTCTGGACGTAAGGTTAGGGAACCACCAGAGCGGTCTTTCCAGGAATACATTTCCTTGGAAACAATATCGGTGTCTTCACCTATACTCCTGGAAAACAAATTTGTATTTTCAAAAATAGGTGTACGAATCTCACTGTAGCCGTAACTGGCAGCAACGTCATGAATAACACGTTCCAGTTCCTGCCAGCGAACGCTATCTTCCGGAAGAATATCGTGAGTGCCTTTGATCGTGCGATGGGTCATGGGTTAAAGAGTCATATTCCTTACTAAGTTTTCTGCATTTTCTTTATCATTTTCAGGAACATATAGCTTTACTACAGCGCCGGGTACATTCACTAGTGTAATATTGAATGCGGATGAAAAAAAATCGGATTTCAGAAAAAAAGGTATATTATTATTCCTCAAAATTTCACCGGACATTTCACCAAAGATTTTTCCAGGGAATTGACCTACTTCAACCCATTCAATTTTTTCCAGGGGCATATCTTGTGATTTTTCATCCACAAGGGTAACGTTGCAATCAGCGCAGATCTTAATTTTGTGCTCGTATTCGGTTTTGCACTGGGGACAGTATTTAAAATCTGTTTTTACCATTGTTGAATTTGCGATGTTTTAGTTAGAGAATGAAAAAGGAATTAAAAAGGCACGATGCGGTTGTATCCACCACGCTGCTCTATTTTTAAATCCCGCAATGTGGGTGACTTGACATTGATTCTTAAATAAAATCCGGAAGCATACCCGCTTGGCGTCCAGTCTATAGCCAATTCCCAACAATGAAGGTCTCGATAAATGGAAAAGCGATGACTTATGAGTTCATTTTGCATAAGATCAAAACGTGCAGAATAACTCACACGCCAGTTTTTGGTAATATGTAAGCTGGAATTTGTATTGAGCCAGAATGTTTCTTTCTTCAATGCCGGGTTACTTTGCTGCAATGAATAGCCTACACTAAAACGTGTACTCCAGAGTTTACCTTTCGAACCGCCGCTATTTTTTGACAATGGAGACACAACAGCAACGCTGTCTTGCAGAGCAGTCGTATTAGATGTATCTGCAGCTGCATTTTTTATGCCCATCCGTTGACCGGAAAGCTGAAAACCGGTAGACAAGCTCATCCGTGTTAAGCGCGGTAAAGGAATTCCTTTTTCAGATTGTCTGATCTTATTCACTCGCTGGTTCAGACCTTCATCATATTCATAAAAATCATGGGTCATGCGCAAGTCAACATTCGATGGACCGATTTTAGAACGAAGAGAAGATGACAGATTGCTAAATTTGAATTGTTCTGCAACCATATTATAACTGGTATTCATGCGCCAAGAGAATAGATTAATTATTTTTTCTTTATCCCCTTGGCTAACTTTTGCCTGGAAATTATTGTTTACGCTAAAGGTCATTGCTTGGGATTCATTCCGCGGTGTGCCGCCGGCCATGGTACCGCTGAAGCGGTCGTGGTAAAGTTTATTTCCTGATGTATCCGATATTGTTTCGAAATAACCCAAGTCGGAACCAAAAACAGGTTGAGAGAAATCAGGTTTGAATGAATAGCCAATTGAAGGTGATACTACATGGCGAATAGCAATCAATTTGCCAATGTTGAACGGAAAAAGTCCGTAAACCTGTGTATTGATTGAAGCACCAAAACTTCCTGTGGTCCGTGTGGCAAATCCTAGTGATTCAACTGATTGTATTGTATTGGTAGTGCTGTCTAAACCAGCAACAGAATATGTTTTATTCACCCAATCAGATTTCATATTGATACTGGGGTTAAATGTTATATAACGAAATATTTTTGTGGGTGAGCTGATGGATAATGAATGCCGCATAACATTATCCCTGAAATTCTGTTTTTCAGCATTCCACATATAATAACTGGTGGTATCATCGATTATGGCCTCATCAGATTCATAATAAAAGCGTTCTTTGTTCACGAGTGATGTATTATAGCGCCAGGTTATATTGTTTAACCAGCGTTGCTCGCCGCCTTTATTGGGGAAAAAGTTACGCTGGCCTAGATTAAAACTCATGGAAGGTAGCGTTGCAGTAGTGATATTAGTTTGTAATCCGGCTTTTGATGGTGCTGTATAAAAAACGGATGATGAATCGATCCTGTCATCGGCCATCAGGTTTGTCGTTGAGGAAATATTCATGTTCATGGATGCCTGGATGGATGGCCAACGCTTGGAATAGGTGGCATTGGAGATTGTTTGCTGCTGGCTCATACGTGCTTGCGGATCTGATGTATATTTCCGGCTGAATTCACCGCTACTTGAATAATTGGCGCTCACATTCAGGTTCTGGTTGTGACGCAATTTTTGGGTGTGCTGCCAACGTACTCGGTAACTTGAATTGCGTTCTGTACCAATCTCCGTGATATTATCCGTTGCAGATAATAACTGTCTGCTCTGCAGATTAAGTGAACCATTAAATTTATATCGTACTGCATAACGATTGTCCAAATTGAAAACAAAGCCCTGACGATCTCCAAAGCTCATGGTGAACTTTGTCCCCCAAAAATCACTGGGTGCCCAGAAATATCCAAAATTGTTAATATATTGACCTCTGAGACTATTTTCGCCGTAACCAGGCATGATCCAGCCGGAGTGGCGGCCACCGCTCTTGTGGGGAAAGATGCCAAAGGGTAATCCAAAAATAGGAATTCTGCTGATATAGAGTACAATGGGCCGGGCGATAACCTTGTCCTGGTTAATAATCTTCATGTTGGTGCTTTCAAAATGAAAATGGGGTGTTTCCAGGTCACAGGTGGTATAGGAACTATTTTCGATATAATATACTTTTTGATCATTATTACGGATTTCATTGCCTGCATAATAACCATCATCTGCTTTGGAACGCCCCTGTTTAACACGCCCTTTGCGAGATTTTAGGTTGTAAATCAGCGTATCCCCTACCATAGGGTCCCGCCCTCTTTCAATGATTTTGGGTTTTTGAAACTTTGAAGTTGTATCTGACGGATTGGTTGGAAAAGCCCTGAGCAAATTGTTGTTCCAATCTACGTTGATGAATCCTGAAGTCAGGTCCACATCGGTGTATTTGATATTGGCTTCACCGGTGAGGTCCGTTTTTTTCGTTTGCAAATCATAAATAATTTCATCGGATGTATAGGTTATGGGCGCGTCCACATCTTTGTTAGACGTATCCGGAGTAAATACACCTCGGGATCCTCCAGAAATATAAATGTTCTTTAACTGAACTTCAGTGCTATCGGTACCTCGGAATGACATGACAATTGTATCACCGGATGCTAGATTATTACCTTGATACACAGAATCTTCAAATATATGGTAAAGCGTTGTTGCCATGCCTTCCAAGCGCAGAGAATCCAAACTACCGTTCACGAAATATCCCTTTAAAGTGGAACCGGTCATATCATCAATAAATGAAGCAGATGTTCGTTTTACAATGGTCGAATCGAGCTCTTTTAATTCTGTTTCTCGAAAACCGGACGCTGTATTGATCGCATGTGCTTTGGAGGGGATAAATACATAATCAAGAGCATCATTTTCATAGTACATCTGGATTTCACTGCCTTCCAGGATGCGTCCTTCTTCTTCGAGTTTGGGCTTGATACGGAGCCAGGTTCTGTCATTGCGCACATCGTAAATGGCTAATCCGCAGGTGGCAACACGTCCATTTTCTACAATTTTCACATCTTGTTCAGCTGTATAGGAAACGGCATCTTCTCCTTCTTGCTTGGCATAACGCAAATGGTGGGCGGTAATGGTTTGATTTTCCTGGATCATTTTAGAGTTACCGCTGGCACTTCCGCTGTCCAGTTCAGAATAATAGATTACCGTGTCCGCACTTAAATCATAGTCTTTATCCCAGATGTGGACTGAATTGTAACAGGTGAATTTGTCATTGGGTGAATCAAAGTGGACTGAATCAGCAGTGAGGTTCTGGCCTTCTTTATCCATTATCACATTTCCGGTTAATAAACCCTGGCTGGTCTTTTCGTGGTATTGAGCACGATCACAGCGGATGGTCATTTTGCCTTTCGTGAACACAACATTACCTGTTAAAAATTGTGTGGATTTACCGTTTATATTTTTGTTTTCGAGAAGATCGGCTTGTTTCAAGCGCAAGCGTTTATCTTGAGAAAAAAGTAAAAGGGGGAGAATAAGAACTAATCTTTGTAGCGGTCTGGCCAGCATTGTTTCAAACGTTTTGCGATAAATTCTTCATAGCCTAAATGAGTCGGTGCATAGAAAGTTTCCTTAACACCTTCCGGGAAATAATTTTCATCTATAAAATGTTCCGGGGCATTGTGGGGATAGTTGTAATCTTTGCCATAATCCAAGTCTTTCATGAGTCCTGTGGGTGCATTTCGTAAATGCAATGGTACGCCTGGAGTTCCATCCGTTCGCACTTTGCCCATGGCTTTATTTACCGCCAAGTAAGAAGCGTTGGATTTGGGCGCGCTGGCCAGATAAGTGGTTACTTGCGCAAGAATGATGGCTGCTTCCGGCATGCCGATCATATGGACGGCCTGGAAACCGGTTGTAGCAATGGTCAAACCTTGTGGATCGGCATTACCGATATCTTCAGAGGCCAAGATCACGAGACGCCGGGCAACAAATTCGGGTTTTTCTCCGCCTTCCAGCATGACAGCCAGCCAGTAAACTGCCGCATCTGGGTCACTCCCACGGACAGACTTGATGAATGCACTGATAGTGTCGTAATGGTAATCACCTGTTTTGTCGTAGAGCTGTGTTTTGCTCTGCAGAGCCTCCTGCAGAATCGCATCACTGATGATGCCTTTTTCATTTATAAGGTTTAGAGCTACTTCCAGTGTATTAAGCATTTTGCGGGCATCACCACCAGCAGAATGAATAAGTTTTTCCCGGATTTTATTATCAATTGTAACACCACTTTTGGATAAAATGATGTCCAATTCTAACGCCCGATCCATAATACGCTTTAAATGGTCTGCTGACAATGGTTTGAGTGTTAATGTTCTGCAACGGGACAGAAGAGGACTGATCACTTCAAATGAAGGATTTTCTGTTGTGGCACCAATAAGAGTTAAAACACCTTTTTCTACAGCATGGAGCAGGGCATCCTGCTGGGATTTGCTAAAGCGGTGGATCTCATCAATGAAGAGGATAGTTGAGCGACCAGCATCCTGGTTGCTTTTGCTTGTGGCAATGATATTGCGCAGATCCTTCACACCGCTGGAGACGGCAGACAGTTCATGAAAATCTGTTTCTACTGATTTAGCAATGATGCGCGCTAAGGTTGTTTTACCCGAACCAGGAGGCCCCCAGAAAATCATGGAAAAGGGTTTTTTTTGCTGTAATGTTTTAGAGATAATGCGGTCATCATCTACCAAATGATTTTGGCCGATGAATTCATCTAATGAAGCAGGACGGATACGATCAGCTAGTGGTGGTAAGTGTAATGAAGAAAACAAGGTTGCAGTTTTTGTCATGGTACGCTGTAAACTCCTGCGGAAATTACGCTGAAAATATGCTTATATCGACACAACGACTTTTAATACTTTTAGTTCTTTGCCTAATGATTATAACTGGCTGCCAAAACGAAAGGATAATCATGGATAATGGATTAATCATGGAAACGCTAAAAGAAGGCGCTGGTACTGTTGCAGAACAATACAGCATTGTTACTGTGCATTATACGGGCACTCTGGAAAATGGTACTGTATTTGATTCTTCACTTAAACCGGGAAAAGATCCTTATCGTTTTACTTTAGGTGTAAAACAAGTGATCGAAGGTTGGGATCAAGGATTGATTGGTATGAAAGTAGGTGAAAAGCGCAAGCTGATTATTGCACCGGAAATGGGGTATGGGAATCAGGGTATGGGAGTGATTCCACCAAATTCTACGCTCATTTTTGAAGTAGAATTATTAGAAGTAGAATAGAGCCACCGAGAGGACTTGAACCCCCGACCCGCTCATTACGAATGAGCTGCTCTACCAACTGAGCTACGGTGGCGATAATTAAGCGGGAAAAAATACACTTTTAATTCTACGTCTATCAACTATTGGGGTTGGTAATATTTCGCTGATCTATAGGCACCGTAAATTTCTCCAGTATAAAAAATAACCGCCATTGAATAAGCAAAACTTTTCCCAAAATAATTATCTCGTTTAGATGCGTCTATTGCAGAAGACGCTGTGAAATATACCATGACAAAGCCCATAAATCCGTCAAACCACCTGCCGGCATATACGCGCCCGGCGCCGGGAAAGATCGAAAGAATTCCCGCTACAATAGGAGATTTCTTTTTGGAAGCTATTAAATGAGAAGTTGGATGATCGATCAGTCGTCCGTCAGCATCATGGAATCCACCACGCATGTGTAAATGGTTGAAAAATGCAGATGGATTGCAGCGGACGATACGGTCGGCGGTCATGGGAATACCTTTTAAAATACCATTTTCTTTGATGGCGATGGCACCATACTGACTGCAGCTGGGGTAAAACTGGCAATCCAGTAAACGTGTATTATGGGATAATCGTTGCCAGCCGGCAATGGGTAAAACGGCTGCTTTTTCTATAATAGTTGCGTTAGGTGAAGTGAGAACTGAATCAGCAGGATACTTTGATTGAGCCAAAATGATAGATGTAATTAGAAGTAAAATTCTCATGGTTTTTGAAAATGACCGCGTATGCTACGAGCCAAGAGGGCGATGAGTAGCAATGCTGTTAAACCTAAAATTACTGTTTCTTTTGCTGGAAAAAAAACTTGTACCGTGGATTGCAAAAAGCCAATTGTTCCCTCACCGCCTAAGACCGCAGCTGAAATCACAATGGCAGTTAACACTTGCTCCGGGCCATTTTTGGATGCTCTCAAAGCAATGAAACCACCAATGGCAATGAGGATCGCTAAGTTGAACCCTAAAAATAAACCGATCCCCAATGGCATTAGATGAATGGAAAAAAATTTGCCTCGGGATCGAAATGCCTCAATGATTATAGCCAAAATCAATCCGCTCATAAAAACTCGCGGATGGGGTAGGCCTTGCAAATTCGCTGCGACAATTTGCGCCTGTGGTGCGGGAAATTCATGTGTGAATAATTTTTCAGCAATAACAGGGCTCTGAATTACACTAAACAGTGCCGGTATCATAAGTGCTACCGCAACTGCGGCTATGATATCGACAATGACTATTTGTTTATGATCCGTACCGACGATTTGAGCTGATTTATAATCATGACCAATATCACCGGCAATCGCTGTGGCGGTGGCGATGAAAAACGTGATGATATAGCGGTGTTCCAAGGAAATTTCAAGATTAGCCAAGCCAAAGAAAAATGTAATCAATAACGTGGATAATAATCCAAATTGTTCGAGGGGATCAATATTGGTCAAGCCTGTCATACGGCTGGCAAGGTTTACCGTAATAAATGTCAGTATTAAACATAGTGCCACTGCGAAAAGAGGAATACCTATAAAAAACAGCAATAGACCGCTGATTAACGTTATACCCCACACCCACGGCTGTTGTTTTAAAATGATGGATTTTGTCGGCAGGGGTGAACCGGCATGCATGAGGATATATCCAATCCCTGAACCGATGACTAATCCCATTCCAAAATTCTGAATTTTTAGCGTTACATCCGTTCCATCGAGCATAGTTATTAAAACCACAGCAGCAATAACAGATAGAATTCCTCCAGCTCCCCAGGAAAAGCTGTTAGCAGAACCAAGAATAATTCCTGTAGCAATGACCATGGGCATGATCAGGATCAAGATGGACTGCGATCCAACAGCGCCAAGGTTGATATAATTCCAACTTAAGGCATCTCTGCCTAAGGTAAAAATAGCAGCAAGGAGTCCAAAGATAATCATAAGGTCAAAACGATGACTCTGATTGAATCCAGTTTTGATCACTTCGCCGCCCGCCCGCCCAGCCGGATAAGGTAAATTACGTTTTATGACGTATTCTTTCCGTAATGGAATTGATAAGCCAATTCCAAGAATCGCACCACAGAGACAAATCAACGCCAGCCAGCCATGCGGAAAAAGGGTTGGATTTTCCAGAATGAGCCCAGGTAATGTAAACACTACAGCCGCTGCCATAAGCCCACCAATTGATCCACCGGCTTGGGCAATATTGACCTTGTTTGGAGACAAGTCATTAACAAGTCTTAAGAGCCCTGCTGATACAATGATAGAAAAAATAATTGGCCAGGGCAAAGCACCCATTTTTAGTGCGATATAAGCACTGGTGAAGAACAGAAAAACGGCAATGATGACAGCTGTAATAGCTGATTTCAGCATGATTGAGTTTAGGAAAAATTCTCTTGAATCCTTCATGCTTTTACGGCAATTTGAGCTAATGTCATGAGGAGAATTTTTATATCCCTGCCCCTGATTATCTCCTGTATAATAGCAGAAGACAATACTCTTTATTTACTTCATACCAACAATACCAACGGCGCTCTGGAAAATTGTTATTGTCCAGACCATCCTTTTGGGGCCGTCGAAAAACGGTCTACATTTATTAAAAATTTCATCAGTGAGCACCCTAATACTGTTGTATTGGATGCAGGAGATTTCTTTCCGGTTACCAAACGTCCGTTTCTGGATAGCCTTATTATTGATGCTTATGCTTCATTGCCATATGATGCTGTCCTTGCCGGTGATCAGGAATTATCCAGAGAAAACTTGGGTCGTTACACAAAAAAATTGGATTATCCAACATTAGCAGCAAATCTAAATAATTTTGATAAATTAGGGTTAAGTGATCATATTATTTTTGAAAGGGGTGGATACACAGTTGGGGTCATTGGTACGATCCATCCAAGTGTTTTTCGTTTTTATCCGAAGGAAATAATAGATCGCATTGAACTTGAGAACCCTGAAGAAACGATTCGTTCATTCGTTTATGATTATTCAGATACTTTGGATATTGTTATTGCTTTGACACATCAAGGCCATGACAAAGATGCTACTCTAGCGGAATCAATTTTCGGTATAGATGTCATTGTTGGCAGCCATTCACAGACAAAGATGGATACAGGTGATGTAGTCAATGATTGCTTGATCGTCCAGGCAGGAAAAGAGGGATATTATGTTGGTATTGTAACACTTGAGTTTGATGCTGAAAAAAATATTACAACCTCAGCAGCTAGAACTGAAACCATGACCCTGGAGATGCCTGATGAACCGTATATTATGGAATTGATATCAGCACTGGAAAAAGAAACTGGTCACATAAACCGCAACAAACTCAAACACCAGAAATCTGAATAATGGAAACCATCATTCAAGCTTTTGTTGACAATCCTGTTTACCTGGCTGTGGCAGTAATATTAGCACTTGTCATTATCATTGGTTTTATAAGAAAGTTAATGAAATTGGTATTAGTAGTAGCTGCAATTTTAGTTATTTACATTGCATATATGATTTTTTGGCTTGATAAAAGTCCTTATGAAATAAAAGAAGAATTAGAAAAAATCCCTGAAAAATTAAAAGAAACAAGCAGTCAAATTTTAGACACTGGTAAAGATAAAATTGAGAAAACTTTTGAAGAAAAACTGGATGAAAAAGTAAAGGATCTCGTTGCTCCTAATTAATTGCGTCTCGCAGACGGCCGGTCAATAATTTCACAATACCTTGCATAATTTCTATATTGCTGCTCATAATCTCATAAAAATCTTCCTGAGTGATTTTTAGCAACGTAGCGTCTGTTTCCATTGTTGCATCGGCAGATCTGGGTTCTTGATCTAACAAGGCCATTTCTCCCAAACAGGCACCTTTCCCCAGTGATGCAATGTGTCGATCACCTTTGTGAATCTTTACATCCCCATCCAGAATGATATAAAGTGAATCGCCATAATCTCCTTCCACAAACAAAGGAACATTGGCATTGAACTGTTCCTCATCAGTGATCTGTGCCACTTTAGAAAGCTCTTCCGTGGGTATTGTTTGAAACAGGTTTACGGTTTTTAACAGGATTGTTTTTTCCAATGTGGAATACATGGTTAACTCCTCTTTGTTCAGTTTGAATTTTTGTAATTGTTCATCCAGCCCATCAACAGCATCATTATTGGTGATGATTTCTTTCAAAGCTAATGATCCAGTAATATTCTCCCAGTCAATGTTTTTCAGCACAGAAATGAGTTGATGTTTTAAAGTAAAATCTGTTGCCACGGCTGCAGCCCATTCATTATCACCAGAAATCATTATAACCAAGTGTTTTTCCAAGCCGATAGGTATTTCATCAAAATGTTTTTTACCAATATTAGTCAGCTCATTTGTAGTAAGTCCTTCTACTAATGGTGTGATCAATTCTTTTTCTTCCTGTTCAAAAATATTATCCAATACTTCCAAAACGAAAGGCATCTGCCGCCGGTCTTGTTTTTTAATGGTCTGTAAATAGGATTCTACTGGTGTGGTTGGTATATCAATAATACCAAGTTTTAATAAGAACGGTACTTGTTTTGATAATTCATGTTTGATCACTTCATTGAGCACATGTTCATTATCGACACTTTCTACACTGTGTAAAAAATCGATCAATCGATAAGCATGATTTGAAATTCTATTAACCTCATTCTTTAATTTAGCGCTTTGGTCTTTAGATAATGGTTCTTGCCGGGCCATGTTTAACAAAGTATTTATTATTTCACCGAATACACGTTTTTCTTTTCTTTCGATCAGACCAATAAGAGCATCAACGGTTTCATTAGTTCTAAAAGCCCGCAACGTAACAACAATACCTCTTAACAGGTTTTGACCAATTTCTTTATTTTCGAGTGCTATTAAAAACTCCTCTATTACTGCATCTTCAGAGAACTGCTGTAATGTATATCGTGCAGTAGGCAATGTTTTAGGATAGGCCAAGTTGGTAATGATTGCGGGAATCAATTCAGAATTTTTTCGTTTAACAGCCACATCCAAGCAAGCATTACTTGTTATCTCCGAAGAATCTTCAAGGAAGTTTATTAGTAAACTATTTGTAAGGATTTCTTTCTGGTTTGTCAGATGCCGTATAGCCATGGCTTGGATCTTCGGATCGTCACTGCTCATTTTATCCTTTATCAAAAGCCGAGCAGCTTCTGTTTTATCCGATTCCATGAGCTGCAGTGCTGCGGCTGCGGTAATTTGGAGTTCAGAATCTGGATTCGTTAAATATGATTCCACTATAGGTAAAGCATCTTTCAGTTTGCGTATCCCAGCTACATTTATGGCAATATCTGCCAGGTCACTATTTTTTAGCAAAGACAATAATTCATTATCAGATATAACATTAGAATTTTCAGCTGATATTTTCAAAACGGTTCTACTGACTTCAATATTATCACCGTGAAATAAATCATTTAATGTTTTGGCCCATGGTGTTAGTGGAATATTTTCGATCAATTCCAACGCGAAGAGCTGTTTGATCTCATCTTCATCCCGAAGCGTTTTTTCAATTGTCGCCACCATGGCGCTATCAGCTACATCTACTTCAAGATCTTCAAAATTTAATTGCCGTTTTTCGATCGCTTTTTGAAGAGCTTTTACATAACCTGTCTTTGTTTTAAATGTGTAGAAGACCCATAGCCCAGCAACCAGTAGGACAGCAATGCTTAAATATTGAAGTGGTAGCCACTTTGCAGCTAGAAAAATGGATATACCAGCGAACCCCTCCATAAAGGCTTTTATTGTTCCATCAATAACTGGCTTTTTCTCACTTCTTGCTTTTGGGGGAACAGGTAGCCATAATAACTGGACAGTAGCATTATTGATGGTGAATTTGAAAACTTGGTCAGCAAACTTAGGAATGAAGATCGTAGCTAAAAGAGGTACCATAATGAAACCTATTGATCCAGCAAAAAGACCTATTGGTAGGATGATAAGACCAACCAACACACCAAACCGAGCAAGGATCCGCCCAGTTAAGAAGAATTGAACTATAAACCCAGCTGCACCTGTTATTGCATAAAATAATCCAAAAAAGTTGACCAACTCATCTTGGGTCGGATAGGCAATAGATGCCATGATCTTAAATTGATAATCCACAAATTTTGACACAAAAGCCATGGAACAGATCACAATTGTTATTGCAATCAAATAGCTATCGAATTTGCTTTCCCCTTTTTTTGCTGAAGCAGATTTTACTGGACCGCTTTCCAATTCCATTCGATGTGGTCTAATAAATAATGATGTTAATACAGTAATTCCGAGGAAAAAGACAGTAGCAAAAAGCAGTTTATCTGATCCAAAAGTTTGTACAAATGGACGAATACTAAATCCTACGACCATACATGCGATAGCACCACTCCCGCTGATAATTCCAAAAAGTCGTTTGGCTTGCCTGGGGTCGAATACTTCACTCATGAGAATCCAGAATTGTATGATGGACAGAACGATCATTATCTCAACCCAAATATAAATTATTGGGATGACTAACCCCTGAACCATGAAAGTAAGTGGGATCAAACTGCTGCCAAAAATAGCAGCTGAAAAAATAATAATCGTAGTTAGATCACGACCTCGAGTGAGTTTAGTATAAAGAGGTATAACACCCGCCATGACTATGGCAATGGCCACAAACATGAGAGGTAGGTATGTTTTTTCAAACTTGCTTAGAAAAAAAGCATCACGGGCTGAACCGGCAGTGATGCTCATGGCAGCAACAGAAAAATGATGAATAAATAGAATGAGAAAAGGTTTTCCTTCACCTTTTTTTATATCGAAAATTTTAGATAAGAAATTCACTATTCGTTCAACTAGTTTTGAGACTATTTGATAAATTAGATAAAAAACTCATAATAAATTACTTGCTAAATCAACTAAAGCGGAAACAGGAATAACGATATTATTATCCTGAAAATTGTACAAACACTCCGAATCGTGGAGAATTACATTTGTATCCAGGATGAACAGTTTTGTTTTAAGTTTGGCTTTAGGCACTGGTTGTTAATGGGTGTGGTTTACTCTATTTTCTAAATACATATAATGAATAAAATATAGTCAGATGACTTCCAGCAATACAAGCCTATCTATAGTGATAAAATCAGTTATAATAAGTTTATATAAAATAAATACCCAATGCAGAAATATAAATTGTAGAAAAAACATCACACCTGGTTATGTTAGAACAACCAGAATCTGTTAATGAATTAATCACTAACTTTATTCAACAATAGAGAAAAGAAATGTTTAGAGAAGATTTATTAAAAGGAAAAACCATCATTGTCACCGGCGGTGGAACTGGATTAGGAAAAGCCATGGCAACTCGATTTGGTGAACTGGGGGCCAATCTTGTTATTGCCAGCAGGAGGGAGCAGGTTATCCAAGACGCGGCTGAAGAATTACGTAAAACGGGGGCGGACGTTTTAGGCCTATCATGTGATGTTCGGGACTCTGCCAGCGTTCAGGAATTGGTTGATGCTGCTAAAAAGCAATTTGGAAAAATTGATGTTTTGCTGAATAATGCAGCAGGAAATTTTATCAGTCCTACGGAAAATTTATCCACAAATGGTTTCAAGGTAGTCGTGGACATAGTTTTAAACGGTACCTTCAATTGCACACACGCTGTAGGTAAAGAAATGATTGCTGATGGTGGCGGAACCATACTCAACATTGTTACCACGTATGCATGGACAGGATCAGGTTATGTGGTACCATCTGCAGCAGCTAAAGCGGGTGTTCTGGCAATTACCCGGTCATTGGCTGTAGAATGGGCAAAATATGGAATTCGAACAAATGCAATAGCCCCCGGACCTTTTCCCACAGAAGGAGCGTGGAGTCGATTGGCGCCTCCTGGATTAGGAATTGAAAAGAAGATGAAGAATAGAATTCCATTAAAACGGTTTGGTGAACGTATTGAATTAGCAAATCTTGCGTCTTATCTGATTAGTGATGAAGCGGGCTATATAAACGGGGAAGTGGTTACCATTGATGGCGGTGAGTGGTTGCAGGGGGCCGGGCAGTTCAATGATTTGGAAAAGGTACCAAAAATGGCTTGGAAAGCCATGGCTGCCATGCGCAAAAAATCTAAAAAGTAGATTTTAGAAGTTCAGTTAAATAAATTCCAGTAAGCCCGTAAAGAATTATTGTATAAGGAATAGCGATCACAATAAAAACAAATGGACTGGTGCGAAATTCCTCCGCATAGGGACTCGTTTGAGTTTTTTTAACAAGCTTTCTAAAGCCCTTCATGGTTAGATGGGCTAACCAGCCGCAAATTGCAAAGAAAAATAAAATAACCACAGGGTCAATCCATATTAATGAATTTAACCAATGTCCAAACTTCATTGATTATTACCCAAGAGTGCTGCCCCAAATACGCCCGCCGAATCACCAAGTTTATTTTTCAAAATAGGTGTTACAACTTGTTTGCTGAATACTTCAGCATAAACAGCATCTTTGCCTTCAGTATAAAGTATATCAACTTTTGAAAGACCGCCGCCCAGCACAATGCAATTTGGATCGATTATGTCGATTACATGACTTAAAGCACGTCCAAAGTTGAGAATAAATCTTTCTTTCCATTCAGGGTGATCTTTGTAAAACCCTTTTTCAATAATATCAGTAACCATATGTTTTTGCCCAGTCAATTCCTCCCATTCTTTTTCCAGGGCTGAGCCGCTGATGTATGCCTCTGTGCAACCTTTATTTCCACAGTAACAGTCACGACCATCGGGATACAGGACATGGTGACCCCATTCACCAGCAATATAATTTGGACCCCGATGAATTTTGCCATTGATGATAATTCCACCTCCCACACCTGTGCCCATTATGACACCGAATACCACACCATAACCTTTAGCTGCTCCCAAAATCGACTCAGCAAGGGCAAAGCAGTTTGCGTCGTTTTCCATAAAAACAGGTAGTTCAAATGCTTTTTCCAAATCTTTTTGCAGGGGTTCACCAATAAGACAAAGTGTGTTGCTGTTTTTCATAACCCCTACAGTGGGATCTAGAGCACCCGGAGTACATATACTAATTTGTTTAACACTAATAGATTTTTCTAATAATTCATGACCTAATTCGGATATTCTGTTAATAATAGCCTCATAGCCATCTTCTCGATTTGTCGGGATCCTTTTTCGCTCGATTATATTGTTATTTTTATCTAGTACAATCCCTTCAATTTTAGTTCCACCAAGATCAATGCCTATCTTATGCATCCATTACCTCTTTTAATACTGTTTTAAATTCTGATAAAATCATTGCTGTCGCACCCCAGACTTTATGTCCTGATAATAAAAAATAGGGTATATTTACGTAGTAACCACGGAGATTTTTCTTTTCTTGAAGTTCATTATCATCATTTAATAATTCATTAACAGGAACTGAAAAAACAGTTTCAACTTCTTCCGGAGCCGGTTGTGGATCAAAATTTGCATTAATAATGCCAACGAAGGGTTTAATAATAAATCCTGTTACTGGGACAAATAAAGGAGAAAGAGCTCCAATGAGGTCTACATCATCCGCATGGATACCTATTTCTTCTTGTGTTTCACGGATGGCTGTGGAAGATAAACTTTCATCAGATTCCTTTGCGCCCCCAGGCAATGAAATCTGCCCCCGATGGTGCTCCACTTTCTGTGTCCGTTTTGTCAACGTAAAACAAATATCTCCATTTTCTTCGAATAACAGTATTAAAACAGCTGATTGGATAGCATCTTTTTCAGTATTTTTAAAATTAAAAGGTTCATTCATTTTGACTAGCATACGCCTCTGAATTTCTTTACCAGGTAGATTTTGTTGTAATCTTTTTTTTAGCTTATTTGCAATTTTACTTAATTCCATGGGAGGAAAAGTTATCGTTTTTTTCATTAATCTGCCCGATGTTTGACAACGCTCATGAAGTTGAAACACATCATTTGGGATTGGAACGGTACACTTCTAGACGACCGCTGGTTGTGTGTTGAATCCATAAATAAATCACTTTTAAAGAGAAATTTGCCATTAATTGATGAAGAAAAATATCTGGATATTTTTTGTTTTCCCGTGGAAAATTATTACAAGAAACTGGGATTTGATTTTGAAAAAGAGCCATTCACCATTTCCGGATCAGAATTTATTGCTAATTATAATGCTCGCTTTCATGAACCTGAATTACAGCCAGGTGTTGTACAATTACTGGAATTTTTAAAATCAGTTGGTTTAACACAATCAATTCTTTCTGCCGGGAAACAAGAATTTGTGAGCGATTGGATCATTCATCATCGTTTAGAAAAATACTTTTTAAACGTTTTGGGTATTGATAATCATTATGCTTCAGGTAAAATTGAAATTGGGAAGAATTTGGTGAGTGAGATGGAGTATGATACTGACGAACTTTTGTTGGTTGGAGATACGATACATGACCGTGAAGTCGCAAATGCAATGGGAGTAATGTGTGTATTAATTGCTCAAGGGCACACCAGTTACAGCCGTTTACAAGCAACTGGTGCTACTGTATTTAATGATTTATTTGACCTGAAGAGGTATTTGCAGGATCTACTACCAGTCAACCGAAGCGTTAGCACCTAATCCAGGGCCATAGAACAGCGCATTCAACAGTAACCGTTCAGAGCCTCTGAAAAACCCTCTAAAATTGGGTTGCGTTGCAAAGAGGATTACTTGACCATTGCCCAATCTTTCCCTGGTGGCCCATGAACCATTGGCGATTCTGACTTTAGCTTCAGGCCATAATAAGCCGCCCAAGCGCAAATCCTCTGGAGGCGCTAATCGAGCGGGGGTTGCAGCTGGGTCTTTAGTCATCAACACTGTGGATGTATTGAACAGCACAGGCACCATTTCTCCACAGCCAAAATTAAGCCAGTGTTCCTGGTCTAGATTTACTCGCAGGATTGCGCCTTGAGGGCTTAATTTTCGGCCCAACTCATCGCGGTCTTTTAATTCTTTCAAATTGGATTTTTCCTGCGCCTCTTCTGCTTTGTCATCAGCTGTTTCTTTTCCTTCCCACAACTCCAAACTATCTACGCTGATTTCTGATGCTGCTTGGTACTGACTGAGATTGTAATTATAACTGTCTAATTCTTTAAGAATATTTCTTTTTTTACGAACAACGCTTAACCCTGATGAGGAATCGGCCAGAGAATTGGCAGAGCCAGCAAGGGCAATGAGCGTACCACCATCATCAACCCAACTTTTCAGTTTCTTTAATCCGTTTTCGCCGAAGACTTGTTTAATTGAACCACCCCTAGTTGATGGCATAACCAATACATTATACTTTCTTAAATCAGTATTACGCACATTCATGAAATTCAAAAGCGTAACTCGCGTTTTCAACCGGGAGTCCAGTAAATGCCAGGTAGTCCCAAAACTATAGGCACTTGTTAACGGTCCACCTATTAAGGCAATACGTGATTCTTGCAGTAAATTGATTTTACTACCACCTAAATCTGGGCCATTCTCGGCGAGTGCTGTCCCAATACCGACAATATTTATTCCACTTTCTGCAGCGACAGATCTGAGTATGTCATGATCTAAATCAGGATTGGACTGTTTGCGTATTAGAATACTTCCTGGAGGAAAACTATTTCCTTCGATTTGAACTGTTTCTTCAATAGCATAAATTTGTATATCCTTATCCATTAATCTTGAAATCGCAATATATATCCCATCTTCTGCCCCATCTAATACAAATCCATAATCCGCATCAGTATTTAACAACTGACCACTCCCTGATAATTTTGAGTATGGATTCATACTTATACGAGGCAAGGTTGTTGTATAATAACCCTCAAGGCCAAACGCCAATGGTAGTGACCAGGCAGTGACATCATACAACGTGGAGCTCTCATTTTTCAATAATTTCTGACGTTCTTTTTCCATAGATTTGGTATCGAGACGAATATCAAATTGCAGAATATTCTGAATAAGGGCTTTCAAAGGTTGATTCACCTTTACCACTAGTGCGCCGCCCTCTACGATAATATTCTTTAATTTTTTGTTTTCATGAGATTTTGCCGCTGAAAGTCGCACATCTTTGGCAGTTAAATGAACTTCAATAGTTTGTCTCTGCAGAGTTTCTGCGAATGCGTCGAGCCGATCCAAGTTATTATTAAGCGGAAACACGAACGCTTCATTGGGATTGCTTTCAACACTGTTTTTGCGTATTTCATAATAATCTGTAAGCAGTTCTTCACGATGGCTGGCCACTGTTGACAAGTTTGCCATGGAACTGATAAACTGGTGGTGAACAGCTTCTCTGAAAGTTGTTTCTGACCCATCGGGTCTTTTTACACGTTGTCCAGACGTCCTGGATTGTTCGTATAAAATACCAACAACACCTGCATAAATCCCCCAGGAACTGCCATAACCGGGATAGATTTCTTCATTCCAATCACGGGTGTAATAACTCCAGCCATATTGATCAAAGGCATCGGCTTGATCTTCAGCAAAACGATGCCACCATTTATGTATTACTGAATGATAATAAGGGTTAAACGGTTCACGAGGGGGATTAAATAAATAGGTGTCGTAGGCCCCCATTTCATGAGAGTCTACAAGGAATTGTGGTTTCCAGTCTAAAATTGCCCGGACTTTTCCTCTTGTTTCCGGATGAACAGTTGCAAACCAGTCCCGGTTTAAATCAGATAAGTAATGATTTGTACGTCCCCAGGGCCACATCCCTTGATGATTTAAGCTTTGCAGATCAGAATTGGGTATAACACCCCGCCATTGTTGCAATTGAGCTAGGATCCGTTCCCGGCCATCTGGATTTTCCATGGGATCAATACCAACTATCACATTGTCACGTATTGCTTGAGATTGTTCATCTATTCCAGCAGCGAGTTGATAGGCAACTTGCAAAGCAGCGTCTGCACTGGATATTTCATCTCCGTGAATAGCATAAGCCATCCAAGCAATTGCAGGAGAATTTGCTATCAGACTTTCTGCCTTACTACCACGATCCAAAGTCCGCGGATCAGCCAGTTTGCTAATGTTTTCTCTTATTTGATCAAGGTTGCTATGATTTTCTTTACTGGTAATGATTAGATAAAGTAGTTCACGACCTTCATAAGTTTGACCATAAGTATACAATGATGCATTCTCAACTGTAGCATCAAGATATTCAAAATATGTTTTTGCTTCCCAGTGTCGGACAGGTTTTGAACCTAAAACGAATCCTAAAAATTCAGAGGGAGATTGGATATTTTCGTTATAAGTACCATTTGCGAAAAATGGAATATCATAATCACCTAAACCAGGATGATCGTGGGTCCGCATTACCTGACTGTAAAGTGAGACTATAAGAGTTAAAAATATGGCATAGTGTTTTAACATTTTTATTTTACCTTTTTATATGTGTTAAAATGAAAAAGATAGGCCGATAGACACTGTGTAATCTTTAGGTTTATAATATTCGCTAGGTATCATTACATAACCATCTGAATCTGTGGTATAATCAAAGGGGATTTCATCAGTGTCATAAAAATATAAATAATCATCAACAAAATAGTATCCAAGAGAATCATCAATGGAATATTCGTAGCTTTTTATAACATTTTCCAATTTGTATCTTGAATTGAATTTATAATTATAACTGATATCTAATGTTAAAGCTTCGTGAAAAGTTTGGAAAGAAAGTATAACAACATTATTTAATAAATATTCATTAGAATCATCAAATTTGGGTTTATAGAAAATTTGCCAATCTATAAATAGTCCTAATGATTCAAAATTACGTTTGTATTTTGGTCTGAAAGAATGACGATATAGTATAGTAGCTGTAGCGTCATCAGTATATTTTTCCTGTTCATAAAGGGCAGCATAACTCACAGAAAAATAAGGGCCAAAACGATATTTCCCTCCCGCGCCAATATTGGTCCTGCTGTCAAGTGCATAGAGTGAATCAAATTCCCATTCAGCAAAAATAAAGGGTGAAAACTTCTGATTGGCAAAAAGGTCTACTAATAGAATTGCACCGCCATCATCTTCGTACGGTTCATCGTCATAGGTGGATTTAGCCCGATCTGCAGCAAATAGAAATTCTGTGTCAGGAAGGGATAATCCGCCTAATTGTACATGGCCGTATTTGGATAGTGAAAAAGAACCATTTAAATAGTGGTAATCCAGATTTCCCCGGCGGCCATAATAAGAACCTGAAAGTTTAAACGATATTGGTTCTGCAATCGCGATGGATAACATTATTATTATAATAGTAAAGTGCTTCATTTTTCCCCGATGAATGTTCAAAGAAATTAATTCTAATTACAGTTGAATTAAAAATGATCATAAAAAAAAACAGGGCAGAAGAACTGCCCTGTTTTAGATAATTAATTATTTTAATTAATTATTTAACGGCCACCATCTCTACCTTCTTCTTTATCTTCTCCACCTTGGCCTTCATCATCTTTCTCACCTGAAGGTGCAGGTTTTTTATCTCCGCCAGATGAGGTAGGTTTATCTGACATTGATGCGGCCGGAGCAGCACCTTTAGCAGAACCACCACGTGAGGAAGCTGTTGCTTTGCTTGAGTGACCTTCAGGAGCTGATTTGCTGCCAAAAAGTCTGCCAAAAAAGGACTTTTTACCTTCAACAGCAGTTTCATCGCCAGTATCTTTAATTGGTGCATCTGTATCATCTCCGAGACGACCAGCTTTCGATCCCTTTGTTGATTTGTCAACTGTTGATTTTACTTTTACAGTCTCATCTTTGGTTTTATCTACCGGCCCTTGGGCGTATACAAAACCGACTGATGAAAGCAGAAAGGTAACCATCAGTAATTTGACTATGTGTTTCATAACGAAACCTCCTTTATTAAGATTATCTTAACTGAACCAGAAAGGTTATTAAGGCTATCAGTTAGTAAGATAATAGGGTTGTATTGGCATAAAAACAATAACCTTTTTATAGATATGATTTCCATCACATTTCCTTATAAAATGCCAGTTTTAAGAATATCATGGATGTGGATAATACCGTCGGGGGCGTCCTTCATTTTACCAGAAAATACGAATAAACTGGTAATATTATGATCTTCCATCACTTCCAAAGCATTTATCGCTAATGTTGTCTCCTCAATCCATTTAAAATCTCTTGTTTGAAAAGATCCAGCTGTATTGTCAAATATCTTATTCCCAGAGCTCTCTAATCCTCTTCTAATATCACCATCAGTAATGATACCTGTTAAATTTGCATTATCATCTGTTACTCCTGTCATTCCAAGTCCTTTTTCCGTCATGATAAGTAATGTTTCACTCATTGGAGTAGAATCTTTTACTAGAGGTATTTCATTACCAGTATGCATGATTTCACTAACTGTAAGGAGCAAACGTTTCCCTAAAGTCCCACCTGGATGTAATAGAGCAAAATCTTCAGCTTTGAATCCACGGTTTTCCAATAGTGCCACTGCAAGGGCATCACCCATCGCCAGGGTGGCTGTGGTACTTGCTGTTGGCGCCAATTCCAAAGTATCCGCTTCCTGTTCAACAGATGTATCAATATAAATATCAGCCAATTCAGTTAATGTTGAATTTTGTCTACCAACCATGGCAATGATCTTGATCCCCATGCGTTTAAATGCAGGAATGATCTGTATCAATTCATATGTTTCGCCACTATTACTAATGGCAAGAATAATATCTCCTTTTGTGACCATGCCCAGATCACCATGGCTTGCTTCACCTGGATGCATAAATAATGAAGGAGTTCCTGTACTGGATAGTGTTGCAGCAATTTTTTGAGATATTAATCCGGATTTCCCCATTCCAGTTACAATGACTCTGCCACCACAATTTCGAATCGCATTTATTCCTTCATCGAAATTCTCATTGATCCGTTCTATAAGACTTAATACAGCTTCCCCCTCGACCTTGAGGACGTTTTTGGCAACTTTTATGTTATCTTGCTTACTCATTTACTCTAAACTCAATTTACTACTTATGTAAAGAGTTCAAAACGTTATAGGTTTAACTGTTTTTTCCAACAAACAGGAAATATTGAATGGTGTAAAGGATCATTCTGCTTGAATGAACTTAATTCGGGAAAAGGCGGTGAAGTTTCACCAGGCCTTTCTGCAAAAACTGCGTCATCGCCAATCCAACGGGATGAAAATGCTCTTCTGCGTAAACTATCATTTGGGTTACCCCGCCCTGAATGAAGTGTCTTAAAATGGAAAACGATGCAATCTCCAGGTTCCATATCCCAGGACAGGAGCTCATATTTATTTCTCTCCGATTCAATATCAGGAATGGGTTCATAGCTTCCCGGTGTATAATCATAATCACTTTTTGTTAAAAATTTAATGGGCATAAACATTTTTCCAAGCAAGTGTGAACCAGAGACAAACTCCAATCCAGATTCTTTAGGTACAGGATCCAAAGGCAGCCAAATGCTGCAAACCTGTTCACCGTCCACGCAATAATATGGCTGGTCGTGATGCCAAGGTGTGGGTTCTGAAGTTCTAGGTTCTTTTACAAGAACATGTTCATGAAAAATACGCATTTCAGTTGATTGAGTTAGGCGCCCAGCAATTTCTGCAGCAGGTGAATTAAATAAAAAATCTTTATACTCATCAAAGCGAACCCAGTTAAAATAATCATCATAAAAATCGCCTTCATCATCTGCTGGTGTATACTGACATGCATAAGGTCCTGGCTCTTTTCGATTCTTCTCTATCCCTTCAGCCAAAAGTGAAAGCCATTCAATGTTAAATGCCTTTTTGAGTAAAATGGCTCCTTTTTCGGAGTATTCTTTAATTTGGGAATCTGTAATCAACCTTGATTCACTCTCCCATAAAATAATTTTTGTACTTCAGGACTGTTCAACACATTTGGCCTATCCTTATAACACAATGTGCCTACATAACGAGTTGTTTCACCCACAACCGGTGTAACATGGTGCAGTGAATAAAATCCTGCAAAAATAAGTAAATCTCCAGGTTCAACATTCAAGGGTACTAACCCTTCATCAGAGCCATTCAGTATAGCTCCCAGTTTTGAATAATCATCTGTATCGAATTTTCGCAGATCAGGAACGCATTCAAATACTCCGCCAGCTTCAGGTTTTTGTATTAACAGAGTAATGGTTACTTGGGATTCATCGTAGTGCCATCCATGATTTTGATGCTCATTCATTACATTCAATGTGAGCGCTGCCATAGGGTCAGCCATACGATAAAGCGTGTGTCCCAAAACTGCAGATAAGAAATTTATGAGAGGATACCAATTGTATAATTGGTGTAGTGCATCTGCAGGATTCATGAGATCATAAGGAATCGAATTGAGAGATGTATCTTCTCTCATCCGTAATGGATGGTCGACAGGCAAAGAAGTGTCATCCTTTTCAAAGAAAACATTATGGTTATCCTTACAAAAATGAGATTTATCTACAATACGTTCGGTTTCCAATACCATCCTGTCGAGGATGGATTGGTTAACAAAATTCTTAAGTATGCATGCACCTGTTTCAATTAATGACTTTTTGCATTTATTTACAAGTTCTGTCCATGTTTTTGATTCTGGCTGATCCAGAGGGTATGTATTCCTATCAAGAAAATCTGCTGGAGTTCGATGTGTCATAACAAGATAATATAAAGTATTTTCATCATTCTCCTGAAGATTAAATTTCCATCCTTATTTTTAAATGAATGAAAAAGATCAGCCCGTAAAACTTAAGCGCCAACTTGGATTGTTTGACAGTTCAATGATGGTGATTGGCATTGTTATTGGTTCGGGTATTTTTATGACCACTGGACTCATGGCGAATGCACTGCCTTCAGCTTCATTGATCTTGATTGTATGGATTTTAGGGGGTATGCAAATGCTGGCAGGTGCCCTTACATATGCAGAATTGGGCGCTGCAATGCCAAAAGCCGGAGGGCAGTATGTATATTTACGGGAGGCCTATGGGCCTTTGCCTGCTTTTCTTTTTGGCTGGGTTGCATTTATCGCTTACTTGACAGGAACCAATGCCGCAATTGCTGTTGCTGTTGCTGAACATTTAGGCTCATTCTATCCCAGCCTCTCAACTCATAATAGTATAATAGGAATTGGTAGTTTTTCAATATCTGGTGGACAGATATTTGCTCTTTTTCTAATTTTGGTTTTATCCGTTATTAATTATTTAGGTGTCGTTTTTGGCAAGTGGGTGCAAAATATTTTTACAGTATTAAAAATCGGAAGCATTTTACTTTTTGCCTTAGCGGGAATTTTTATATCAACCGGTAATCAAATTAATTTTTCATTCAATCCAACTGGTATGGGTTTTGGTTCTATCATCACTGGAATTGGAGTCGCTCTTGTAGCAGTTAACTGGACAGTTGGGGGATGGGAATATGTTACATTTACAGCAGGAGAAATCAAGAACCCGAAAAGGAATCTTCCTTTAGCTCTTTTAGTTGGTACGCTGGTAATCCTGGTTTTATACTTCTTAATAAACATTACTTACTTAAAAGCATTGCCCATGAATACACTGGCAGGTGAAATAAAAGTAGGTGAAGCGACTGCCAGAGCCTTATATGGTCAAGGTATTGCAGGATTATTTACCATTGTTATGATCGTATCAATGTTTGGGGCTTTGAACGGGAATATACTGGTTGGTCCTAGAGTGACCTATGCCATGGCAAAAGATAACTTATTTTTCCCCAGTGCAGCCAAAGTCCATCCAAAAAATCATACTCCGGGAAATGCCATTATCATTCAAGGTGTTTGGTCCGGTATTTTAGCCCTATCTGGAACGTTTGAAGAATTGATCACGCTGGTGGTATTTGTAAATTTTATGATGTGGATAGCTGCAGCGTCCACTGTATTTGTTTTGAGAAAAAAACAACCAGATCTTGATCGGCCTTATAAGGTATGGGGCTATCCGTATGTCCCAGCATTCTTTATAATTTTATCATCCGCTATAATGGTCAATACTTTTTTTGAGTCACCAACACAATCTTTCATTGGTATTGGACTCACATTGCTGGGAATCCCAGCCTATTATTACTGGAAAAAAATATCTATTAGTAAATTTTAAGTCTGTTTTTCCATTTCTGGTTCAAGATCCACACCCAGTCCATCTGCAATTCGATTTATATAATTAAAATAACCAATCACTTGTGCTGCATCACTGATGGCATTTTGAGAAAATCCTGTTGCTTCAAGTTTACGTACATCTGATTCGTCCATTTCTCCTGGAGTGAGGGTCAGTTTTTCAGCCCATGAACAAAGGGCTTTATCTTCTTGTGAAAGATCAGTTGTTTTCCAATCGTATTTTAAATGGTTTGCTAATTCTTCATTTTGGACTTCATCCCGGAAATCATCCCCATGGGCTTCTATTCAGTAATAACAGTGATTAATTCTGGAAACAACCGTGGCCAGCATTTCTCGCTGGGCACGAGATAATTCCGATTGCCCATACATGATAGCTAAATACATGCGCATGGCTTCTTTAAGAGCTGCCGGACTACGGCTCATGATCTTCAAAATATTGAATACCCGTCCGCTACGGCGAATACCTTTTTCATATTCTTGTTTAACGATTCCTTCTGATTCTTCAATATCTATAGTATCTATGTAGGCCATGAATATCTTCTATTTATCTAATAAATGGTAATCTTGTTCCATGCGTGCATGATAATTAAATCCTTCTTTTTTACCTTGATATCTTCCCAAAATATATAAAATTGTACCGATAATCAATCCAACGATTGTAAATGTAAAAACATCCATAATAGTTATAATTAAAAAGTATGCCATGGAAAAAGCTGATATACTTCCTACAAGATATAATAGCCATTTTGGCAGTTGAAATTGTGCAGATTTATAAAGGCGCTTATTCACAATGGGTAAAGCCATTAAAGCAATGCCTTGGAAACAATAAATTATAAATATACCTATAAGTCCCGCATTCATCAGATATCTTGCAGATTGGCTCCATATAAGAGCGGTACAAATAATTGCACTGATTATAAGACTGATATAGGGGGTACGCCATTGGGGATGAACTGATGCTAATGATCTGGGCATTAGCCTGTCTTCGCTGAAAACAAATAACATGCGCGAGGGAACAAGTATTGAGCCATTAATGCTGGTTAAAAAAGCGCTCATGGCACCAATCGCAACAATGGATGATCCCCAAGGTGGTAGATATTGCGCCGCCACATCGGCCATGGCAGAATTGGATGATGCCAGTACATCAGCTGGAAGCACGCCGAATGCCACAAAAGACATGGTAAAGAAAATAAATACAGATGCTAAAACACCTTTTATAAAAATCATGGGGAGTGTTCGTGTAGGATCTTTTGTTTCCCCTGCCACCTGCGCTAATGTTTCAAATCCGGCATAACTGAAAAATAGCATGGGCATGGCAGCAAGTAATCCATTGTAACCTTTTGGCAATATGGGATCATAATAGGAATAGTCAATTGCGGGAATACCAGGAATAACGAGAATCAGGATACTTATTATAAGAACGATGAGCATGGCGGTTTGAAACTGGCCATAATAACGGATACCAATAATATTGACACCATAAAAAAACAATAGTACAATGGTGCCCCACATACGCGGATCATGATTTGGAAGAAAAAAAGTCATGTATTCCCCAAAACTTGTGGACATGAATGAAATAGCACCGACAAAAGCAACCAGCTTCATCCACATGGTTATAAAACCTAAATAGTAATTACCGAACGTGCGGGAAATATGTATATAAGCTCCTCCAGGGCGCATGCCCAAAGGTGTAGACATAAATACACTATATGCTATTGCAGTGGATAAAACAATCGGCGCAAAGAGCAGATAGGCTAAAGGAACAGCTGAGCCTGCAACAGCCCCAGCCTCACCTGTAACGCGAAAAATACCTGCGCCGACTAATATACCAATAATTGTAGCATAACCCGAAATGGGTCCGAGATCGCGTTTTAATGAAAGTTGTTTTCCTGTTGGCATAAAAGAGGGTTTGAAGATAGGTGAGAGACAAAGGGTATGTCAATAAACAAAAAACCTCACTCAAGGCAGGGTTCTTTGTTTAAAAAAATTGATGAGATTATTTAGTCAACATCATCGGTATATGCGTGATCTCTCCTTCACTTATAATGGGTGAAATATTATAATAACTAGAATATACAGTACAAATTGAACCAATATGATTTTAATGATTCAAAAAAAATAAAGCCCAGGTTTAGGGAAGAATAAAATGAGATTGCTTAACCTCGCATCCACTTCGCTGCCAACCAGCCAAGTAGAATGAAAATACCTAATACAAGCCAGTTATGGCTATTCCCGTAAGTTGTGACAGGAAAGTGATTACTGATCATGATGAAAATGACAGGAATTGACATATAGGTATTATGTTTGGAGCAGCGCCTGGCTTTTCCAGCCAGGGACATATCAGGTCTTTCACCCTTTTCAGTTGCAGCAATCATTTGACGCTGAGCAGGAAGAATAATCATCCAGACATTGGCGGTCATGATCGTGCCAAATGCAGCACCAATATGCATCATGGCAGCTCTTGAGCTGAATATCTGATCTAGTCCGATAAAAAGTGCTATGGTCAAAAGAAAAGATATAGTTGAACCTACTATTTCATTTTTCCCCAGTGGAGATGACCAAAGTAAATAATAGACGGCGTAACTAAATAACAAAGTACCTAAACCGATTATATTCGCAGTTGAATCAGTCATTTCTGTACCTGCCTCTAACATAAGTCCGCCCATGTAATAAACAATGATAAGCAGAAACATACCGCTGATCCAAGTGAGCGCAGATTCCCATTTGAACCAGTGAAGTGTTTGGGGCATGAGCTTTGGAATTTTCTGTTTTTCAACATAGTAGAAGCCACCGCCATGAACCATCCAAAGCTGCCCGGACACATTATTGTCGGCATTTGGATCAATTTCCTTGGGTAAGGTTTTTTCCATCCAGTTAAACAAAAAGGTTTGCCCTATCCAAGCAATGCCAGCTATTACATGAAACCAGCGAAAGAGCAAGTTCAGTAACGCGTGAATTTGGTACCATTCCATTTCTATCAACTGCCTTTGTAGGTTGAGTACCCAAACGGATTTAGTAATAGAGGAACATGGTAATGCTGTTCCGGATTATTAATGGTAAATACAATCGGGATGGCGGAATACAAACTATCCACATTTTGAGATTGAAAGTAAGGAGAGACATCAAATGTCAGTCGATAAGTACCAGGCGAAATTGGTTTGTTGTCAGGTAACAAATTGTTGATTCTGCCATCAGCATCGGTGTGGCCCTCTCCCACGGTTTCCCATGTTTCTAACTTGCTCAACACTTCCAGTACCGCATGGATCTCTATTGCCGGACATCCAAGAGCAGTATCGAGTACATGTGTAGTGATTGGACTGTTCATAATTGTCTCCCTTGTAAAATCTTTGTAAAGGATCGTGATCGAATTTCTTCCAGAGTAAGACCAGTTGCTTTTGTCTCCTCTTCGGTAATAGCACCGTAGCTAATTCCACGGAGGAAATAATTCAGTAGCGCCTGACCAGTGGCAGCGTCATCAAATACATCACCTACCAGAGTGGCTTGGGCCGCCTTTTCCATAAACGATTTTAGTCTATGTGATGCAGCCGGCAAACCCTCCAAGAAAAAAGAATAAACTGCAGCATACCGGATTGGAAGCTGTGTTGGGTGTAAGTCCCATCCTTGGTAATACCCATGTTTCAGGGAATGGCGAATGTTGTTGTAGTTTAGTTTCCAAGCACGATATACGACATTGTGGTTTTCTTCCTTTTGGCTAGCTGTTAATGATTGTTTATCAAGTGGATGGTGAGGTCCGATGGGCATGATATTCGTTGCCCCATCGGAGAGTCTTATACCTGACCCTGCTAGGGCAACCTGCATCATGTGTCGCGCAAAGTCACAAACCGGATGCGTCATACTTTGATATGCTGCAGTGATGTTGGAGTAAGCTGTATAGTCGTAGACACCAAAATGAGCAGCAACACATCTGCCGTCTGCTGCGTTTACCAGCGCAGGAAGGCCTGAATTGCCATTGCTGTCCAAAATGGATTGCGGTGTTTCAATCATGATTTCCATTTTAAGAAATCCGGGTGATAGGCCAGTTTTTTCTTCCAAGGAATCAAAAAGTTGAACAAGAGCATTAACCTGTCCCGGAACAGTTATTTTTGGCAGAGTGACTACAAAATTCTTGGGAAGTTCACCCTTTGTTTTATTCAAAAGGGTGGTTATGAACAAATCTAGTGTTCTGATTGCTCGTGTTTTAAGTTCTTCTGTGAGCGGTTTAATTCGGATGCCGATAAATGGCGGGAGTGAATTTTCTGCCATTCCTTTTGCTACTTCTTCAGCGGTCCCAACGGCGTATAGATCTTCCTCTTCATCGGGACGATATCCAAACCCATCTTCGAAATCGATTCGGAAATCCTCTACAGGTGCATGTCTCAATTTATTCAATACCCGTTGATATACAGTATAAGCAAAAAATGCGGCCTTATTTTTTTCATGGACAGCATCTGGATCAGTATTTAATTGATCTGCAAGGGTGGAAATTTCTTCATCTTTTTCCGGTAGATTTTCATGGCCATTTAATTCAAGAACTTTTGCGAATACAACAAAGTTTGGAGCGTATACCTTCAAATGTTTAAGGGCTGAAGCGGCCATTTTCTCTGATGTCCCCGCTCGAAATATATGTGCTCCCCCATACACTGTATGGACAGGCTGTCTATCGGTAGATTCGCCTGGGTGAGACCTATTGAAATGGCTATTGGCAGTTTTAAGGTGAGCAGAAACCAATTCTATGGTTGTAGGATCTAATGATAATTTCATAGGTCTAATAATTTTTCCAGCCGTAGTCTGGTAATTTTATTTTGTTCTTTGGCTGCGATCAACAGTTCAGCTTCTGGATCGTTCTTCAGTCTTTCATTTAAAAGTGCTAACATTTCTTCGGCTGTTTTACCTGTTGCACAAACAATAAAAATATATCCGAATTTTTTTTCGTACAATTGATTTCCTTCTGCAATCTCTTTTAATATGTCTTCTGAAACATGGCTAATGCTTTTCTGTTCAGATTCAGACAATTTAGCGGTTTTCTGGAATTTTGATTGCAGAGATCTGATATTACCGATTTTTGGATGGTGAGAAAATGCCTCGAGCCAGTCTTGGCCGGATAGGGAAAACCAGGTTTCTTCTGCCATTTTTAATAGTTCATTTTTATTTTGAAAAGGACAACTGTTTATCATTTGTTCCGTCCATTTGGATGCTCCACAGCAGATTGAAAACTGTTTCAACACTTCGTTTTCGGGTAAGTTATTCAATTCTTTTAATGTCATATTAAATTGTAATCAGAAATGGTTGATGATTATCAGGTTATAGAGCGGCCAGAATTCTTAATCGGCTCACACCCCCATCGGGGAAAATATTTAATCGTAAGTGAGTGCATAGACCTGAATTTTTCAGTTCAATATTAAAAATATGTTCTGTGTGGCTTTTAAGCTTGTTTTTTGGCAGGATTTCCATCCAGGCAACATTGTCTAGGAGAATGATTTCACTATTGGCATTGGGCTCAAAACATCCTTCAATTGAACATGAATCAGGAAAATTTCCTTTGAAGTGCAGTGTATCCACTACAATTCTTTCAATCTCACTAGGAGCACCAAGTTTAATGATAACCCAATCATGTCCGGGGCCTCTTCTTCGTCTTGTTTCCCAGCCGTCACTCATGTCGATTGCTGTTCCAGATTTGATAATGTTTTGCATATCACCGAAATGCATATCGCTGCATGCGAGAACCCGTCCCCCATTTTCAGCAGCGGCCGCATCGAACCAATCCTTTTTGCTATCAAGATGTTCTTCATGTCCATAGACCTTTAAGCGAGCCACCCCGCCATCTGGATATATATTGAAGCGGAGGTGGGTAAACTGCTTATCAAAATTTATAGTAAACAGATTTTGTGAATCACCTGATAGTTCTGATTTAGGAAGGATTTCAATCCAATCATGTTCAAGATCTGTTAATCCTTCGAATGATGAATAATATGGCAACTGGCATGCATCCACTGAGGCGTAAGATGGATAATTACCAACAAAATGGTTGGTGTCAATATCTAATTCTTTAATTATTCCAGGCTTGCCAAGCCGAATTATGCACCAATCATGTCCTTCAGATCTCTTTCTGCGAGTTTCCCATCCATCCATCCATTTGCCATGATCGGTATATTTTTCGGGAATGAATTCCCCGCGTCCCGCCTTTAGCAGGTTTTCTTTTGGGGCGAAAAATTCGTCGCTAGCTAATAAGGCACGGCTACCATTTGCTTCTGATGCTAGGTCTGTAAGTGTTTGTTTAGTTTTTTTTGTCATAACTGCTATAAAGTGGTTTTCCGAGAGGACCATTTGTGAAACGATTATTATCAAAGATCTTGTTTCCCCTGAGAAAGGTCTTTTTTACAACGCCAAATAATTGCTCACCATTATAAGGCGTCAACTTGTGTTTGCAATGTATCATTGCAGGCTCAACTAAAAAAGATTCATCCGGATCCCAACAAATGATGTCAGCATCTTTGCCAGGTGAAATTTGACCTTTACAATCGTCCATTCCAATAAATTTAGCAGGAGCATCGCACAACCAGTTTGTTAATTGGGCCAATGATAAGCCTTCATTTTTACATTCCGACCAGATGATTGACAAAGTTAACTGCATGGAAGAAATTCCACCCCAGGCTTTATCAAACCTTCCTTCAGACAATTTTTTTAATTCAGGTTGACAAGGCGAATGGTCAGATGTAATAAAATCGATAATTCCAGATTTCAAGCCTCGCCAAAGTTGTTCTCTATTATTAGCATCTCTGATGGGTGGGGCACATTTAAATCTGGTATCACCATCTGCTATTATTTCTGCAGTAAAATGGAGATAGTGGGGGCATGTTTCCACTGTAATTGGCAATCCGTTTTCCCTGGCTGAGGAAATTTCATTCAATATCTCTGATGAGGATAAGTGAACAATATGTATGGGTGTTTGAAACTCTGCACATAAGCTAATCAAAAGTTTGATTGCATTATTTTCCCAGGATTTTGGCCTGGTAGCCATATAGCTTTCATACGTAATAAGATCATCTGTTGTAATATCGCCATCCTCAAGTTCAGCATGAACCAGAAGTGGCAGATTATGTTTGGCGAGGATGAATAATACATCGCGTAAATTTTGCTCTGATACTTTTGGGAATTCATCGATACCCGAATGACTCATAAACGCTTTGAATCCTAAAACACCTGCTTTAGCTAATGACTCAATCTCATGCAGATTATCCGGAATCAGACCTCCATAAAACCCACAATCGACCCATAATTTTTTTTGAGTCGATGTTATTTTTGCATTGAAAGCTTCTATATTAGTCGTTACAGGGTTACAGTTTAGTGGCATATCAACAAGAGTAGTAATACCACCAGCGCAAGCAGCTTTGGTTGCAGTTTCGAACCCTTCCCAATCGGTTCTTCCCGGTTCGTTTATGTGAACATGTACATCCACCAACCCCGGCATAACCACATCATTACCCATATCTTCAATCGGGCAATCATTCTGAATATCATCGATCGGCAGAACATCCAATATTTTTTCATCTTTGATAAGAACTGCAGCTGCTTTTTCTCCATCAGGTGTGATGACTCTCTGGCTGGTTATCGCTAGGTCAGGAGAATGTGACATCTATTTAGCTGGTTGAGTTTTTATACTGTAGTATCTGTGCTGCAACGCTAACGGCAATTTCTTCTGGTGTATTACTAACCATGGGTATGCCCACAGGCGCAGTAAGGCGTTTCAATTGATCTTTTGTTATGCCTTCTTTCGTGAGTTGTTTAAGAATCTCAGCTATTTTTGATTGACTACCCATTACGCCAATGAATGGAAAGGGAAAATCAATTGCTCCCAAAACACCTCGGACATCTGAAACCACATCTGTGGTCATAACCACAACAAACGTCAATTCAGAGAATTCTATTAATGCTGCTGATCCGCAAAAATCATCAACGATTTGGACTGTGTTTGCATATGTGTTTTCTTTGATAGTGGATACATTTTCACGAGTATCAAATACACTTACATTAAAACCAATTTGCTTCATCAAACGAGATAATGCAAGAGAGCAATGTCCACCACCGATAATAGCAATTCTATTGAAATTTAGAAGTTGCTCTTCGTAAAGCCAATTCTCGCCATCGACAGATAATTTGATTTGATTCTGATTAAGATTTGGCGGTTGTTCTTGAACAACCATACCAGATCGATCGATCGACAACTTAGCAGATCGATTTTCGTTTAAAAGTCGCGAAATTTTATTTACATCTTCACTATCTTTTTCTGGATCACACATATAATAGAGATTGGTTTGCTGGCCAGCGCAGATCATTCCTGATTTTTCTCCAGGCCCGGATTTTCTATGGATGAGTGTTTGGAGCTCAGGAGTGAAGCTATCCCGATCCAATATCCCTTCCGCTCGTTTAATAAGGTTGTATTCCATAATGCCGCCGCCGATTGTTCCCAAGGGATCACACTCTTTTGCTACAAGCAATTTTGCACCGGTGGTACCTGGAGAGTGTTGAGTGTGTTCTGCCACCAAGGCGAGAAAAACTTTTTGTCTTTCCTCAAGTAGTGAAGCTGCGGTTTCCCAAAAGGAGTTTGCTGGAAAAGAAGTCAACTCAAACAATTTCCTCAGCCAATGATATAGGTTGAGAATCGTATGTTTTTATCTCATTGATAAATTCTGGATAAAGAGACATTAGAATTCGTTCTGGGGTTAGGGGAGAAGTGTGGGGAAACTCTAAGTCAGGTCTAAAGGATTTCATTGCGTTTCTTAACGCGAAAAATGCTCCAATACCATACATAAGCGGCGGTTCGCCTACAGCTTTTGAACCGTAGGGACCTAGATCGCTGTCAGCATCTTCTAAAAACGTTACTTGTATATCATCAGGCATAAAATAAACATCAGGGACTTTATAGTTCGCCAAAGCATTGGAGAGTAATATACCTTTTTCGTCATATTGAAGATCCTCCATAGTCACCCATCCTAATCCTTGGGCAAGTCCACCTTCGATCTGGCCGAGGTCCACTCTTTTATTCAAGGGGCGTCCCAGGTCGTGTACTATTTTTACTGAATCAATATCATAGATACCTCTCAAACAATCCAAGGTCACTTCAATAATTGCTGCCCCTACAACGTGGTAAGCAAAGGGTTCGCCTTGTTCTTTCTTTTTATCGAACCAAATGTCAGGTGTGGCAAAAAAAGCATGAGCTGATAGACCTATTCGTGCAAGATAAGCTTTTTGAATCAATTCATTCCAGGTCATGCCAGCGTCTTCACCATTGTAAAGTATTTTTTCTGAAGAGATAGTGATATTATCCTTTTCTGTAAGATCCAATTCTTCTGCTGCAAATGTTTTGATCCTTGAAAGGATCTGATTAATTGCCAACACAGTTGCATTACCGTTCAGTAAGGTAGTGGAACTGGCAGCGCTGGGTGACATATTGGCAATACGAGTAGTGTTGGTGCTTTCAATCTTGATTCTATCAGACCCAATACCCAACGTTTCTGCAGCAATTTTGAGTATATTCGTGTTCAATCCTTGACCCATCTCAATTCCCCCTGTGGTAACACTAACACTGCCGTCTGTGTAAATATGTACTAGCGCGCTGGCTTGATTCATAAAGGTTGTTGTAAAAGAGATGCCAAAACATACAGGCATGACTGCTAACCCTTTTTTGGTATCGAAATGATTATTGTTGAATTTTTCAATGCGTTTGCCGATTCCATTAAGATCGTAATTGCCTAAAGTATCATTCCAAGACCGTTGTATATGGTCATTCTGAAACAGTTGTCCAAAGGGAAAGGAATCACCTTTTTTAAGTAGGTTTTGCAGTTGAAT
>Ga0208830_1000047_pt1 | contig 72611 bp, 49 predicted proteins | sample DeeseametaMP2634_FD_184169 | JGI IMG/M metagenome (GOLD analysis project Ga0208830, IMG submission 184169) | Marine microbial communities from the Deep Atlantic Ocean - MP2634 (SPAdes) | ecosystem: Environmental > Aquatic > Marine > Oceanic | place: Northeast of Antigua and Barbuda, North... | reverse complement strand
TTGAATGCACTTTGTCCAGGTACTGATTTACATCGTTGCGCTCGGCTTTCAGCCAGGAGGGCGGAGTGCTGAGGTCAGGCTGGTGAGTCCGGAGTGAATGCAGAGTCTGCCGGATGAAGAGCGCAATCGGTTTGACCACAAAAAACTGGGTAGCGACAGCGGCACATATGCCGGCGCCCAGGGCGGTGGCAATTGCGGCGGCTGCAGGGCTGGCCGTCACTGTGGTCGTCAACGCGGCAGCAGCTGCACCGCCAATGGCGGCCGATACCGCGGGTATGGCAATAAGACGTGGTAGGTTCTGCATCCTGTACACTCCTTCGAATATACAGACAGAATAGCCAATCAGGCCAGTTGGGTAGGAGGATGGTCGTAAAAAATACTGAATATTGACCCGTCTCATGACACTGGCAGAGAAAGATTCTTAAAAGTCACTTTGAGGCAACAGAAAGTTATAACGCAGATCAGACATAAGATCGTAGAAAGTCGAAGCCAGAGAAGATACTGAGGGAGGTATAAGTAGATGGTGCCGAAGGAGAGACTCGAACTCTCACGGGCGTTAGCCCACTGCGACCTGAACACAGCGTGTCTACCAATTCCACCACTTCGGCAAAAGGGTGTAACGACCTGAGTCGTTTACAAGCTACACCATTAAAACGATAGGATATTAATGGTGCCCAGGGGGAGACTCGAACTCCCACGAGCGTAAGCTCACTGCGACCTGAACACAGCGTGTCTACCAATTCCACCACCTGGGCGCGGTGTAAGTGTTGTTGCTGACTGACGTAGAATTGCACCATCTTCATTCAGAAGGATGGTGCCCAGGGGGAGACTCGAACTCCCACGAGCGTAAGCTCACTGCGACCTGAACACAGCGTGTCTACCAATTCCACCACCTGGGCGTCTGTCAGTGCAAGGCACTTAACTACTGACCTGATCTCCGTAGAATGCTGAATTCTTGGTACCAGAGGCCGGACTCGAACCGGCACACCCGAAGGCGGGGGATTTTGAATCCCCTGCGTCTACCAATTTCGCCACTCTGGCAAAACAGCATCGGTCAGTGGCGGCGTATGATACTCAGTATTTTTGTCGCGTCAATAATTTTTTCTAAGTATTTCCTTAACTTAGCAGGGTATCTCCCGTAAACTCTGCGCATCTTTCAAACACTGATCTTTTTGTGATCAGTCAGACCTGTTAGCTGTTATGAAAACCAGTGATTTTTCTTTTGATCTGCCGGATGAACAGATTGCGCGTTATCCCGTAGCTGAGCGCAGCGCATCGCGCCTGCTGGTGCTGAATCCGGTATCGGGTGACACGTCGGATCATATTTTCAGAGACATTGAAGCCATGCTGGACCCCGGTGATCTGCTGGTGTTCAACAACACGCGGGTGATACCTGCGCGACTCTATGGCGAGAAACTCTCTGGTGGGAAGCTTGAAGCGCTGATCGAGCGTGTGACGGGCGAGCACGAAGTATTGGCTCATCTGCGCAGTTCGCGTTCGCCGAAGCCGGGGCAGCAGATTCGTCTGGGAGACGTCCTTGTCGACGTTATTGATCGTGAAGGTGCGCTTTTCCGGTTGCGCTTCAATGATTCCCGCTCTGTCTTTGACATCCTCGACGACATAGGACACATGCCGCTCCCGCCCTATATGGAGCGTGAAGACGCCGACGAAGATAAAGAGCGCTACCAGACGGTATACGCCGAGAAGCCGGGCGCGGTTGCTGCACCTACCGCAGGGCTGCACTTTGATGAGCCTCTGATGGCTCGCCTGAAAGAGAAAGGAGTGCGCTTTGCATTCGTCACCCTTCACGTCGGTGCGGGTACCTTTCAGCCAGTGAAAGTCGAGGATGTGACCAAGCATGTCATGCACTCAGAGTACATTGAAGTCGGTGATGACGTCGTTGAAGCCGTGAATGCGACCCGCGCAGCAGGGAAGAGGGTTGTTGCGGTTGGTACAACGTCGGTGCGCAGTCTCGAAAGTGCCAGTCAGTCGGGTGAGATTGCTCCGTTCGCGGGTGACAGTGAGATTTTTATTTACCCGGGTTATCGCTTCCGCAGTGTGGACGCGATTGTCACTAACTTTCACCTGCCAGAATCCACCCTGATTATGCTTATCTCAGCGTTCGCCGGGCGTGATAATACCCTCGCGGCATACGATCATGCGGTGAAGGCTAACTATCGTTTTTACAGCTATGGAGACGCTATGTTCCTTCCGTGTGCTGCACCACAGGAGAACTTCTGATGTCCCGTGAATGTTTTATGCAGTTCGAACTGCACCAGGCCGATAAGGACGGGAGCTTTGCCCGTCGCGGCACTATTACCTTCCCGCGTGGCAAGGTCGAAACACCGGCGTTTATGCCTGTCGGAACTTATGGCTCAGTTAAGGGGCTGAATCCAGAGCAGATCGAAGCACTGGGAGCCCATATTATTCTCGGGAATACCTTCCATCTGATGCTTCGCCCCGGGACTGACATCGTCAAGGCGCACGGCGATTTGCATGATTTTATCGGTTGGGACAAACCAATCCTGACGGACTCGGGTGGCTTCCAGGTCTTCAGTCTTGGCGATATGCGCAAAATCACTGAAGAAGGTGTGACGTTCGCATCGCCAGTTAACGGCGACAAAGTGTTGATGACCCCCGAAAGCTCCATGGAAGTGCAGCGTGACCTGGGCTCAGACGTCGTTATGATCTTCGACGAGTGCACGCCATATCCGGCGACTCATCAGGAGGCGGCGGATTCAATGCGTCTTTCTCTGCGTTGGGCAGAGCGTTCTAAAAACGCCCATGGGGAGAACCCGTCGGCGCTGTTCGGAATCATACAGGGCGGAATGTACGAAGACCTGCGCGAAGAATCCCTGCAGGGGCTCCTCGACATCGGATTTGATGGTTATGCCATTGGTGGTCTGAGTGTCGGCGAGCCGAAAGATGACATGATGCGCGTACTGCGTCATACCGCGCCGAGAATGCCTCAGGATAAGCCACGCTACCTGATGGGTGTTGGTAAACCAGAGGATCTGGTGGAAGGAGTGCGTAGAGGTGTGGATATGTTCGACTGCGTCATGCCAACCCGCAACGCACGCAACGGCCATCTTTTTACACACTCTGGGGTTGTAAAACTGCGGAATGCCGCCAATAAGACTGATACCGGGCCAATTGATTCGTATTGCGATTGTTATACCTGTAAGAATTACAGCCGCGCGTACCTGCATCACCTTGATAAATGTGGGGAAATGCTGGGGGCGTCACTGAACACCATTCACAATCTGCACTACTACCAGACCTTGATGGCTGGTTTGCGCCGTGCTCTGGAAGAAGGTACATTTGCCGCTTTCGTCGACGACTTCTATGCCCGCCGCGGACGCACGACTCCGCCGCTGGATGCACCGGAAAACGATTAACTTTTTACTATTAAAGACGGGCGTTGCCCGACATTGGGAGACACAATAAATGAAAGCATTACTGACCCTGATGGCTGCTGCCACTCCTTCTCTGGCTCTTGCTGAAGGTGCACCTGTGAGTGGAGATCCTATGGGGGCAACTGGTCAGCTGATTTTCCTGGGTGGTTTCCTGCTGATTTTCTACTTCCTGCTGTGGCGTCCACAGTCCAAGCGTCAGAAAGAACACAAAAACCTGATCGCAGCCCTGGCAAAGAACGATGAAGTCGTCACCGCGGGCGGTATGCTCGGTAAAGTCATCAAAGTAACGGATGAGTTTGTTGTCATCGAAGTTGCTGACGGTGTTCAGTTCCCGGTACAGAAAGTCGCCGTGACTGCGGTTCTGCCGAAGGGCACAATCAAAGAAGTAAAAGCGTAAGTCAGCGCTGATCCGGACGGTCTCTTTACAGAGGCCGTTTTTTTATCTGAAGGAACAAGGGCTGTCGTATGCTCAATAAATATCCTCTCTGGAAAAACCTGCTGATCATCGTTGTGATCGCTATGGCGTTTATATACGCCGCTCCGAACCTGTATCCACCTGACCCGGCGATTCAGGTGACACCGGCGCAGGCTGGTGCAGAAATGTCAGAATCCACCCTCAGAGAAGTCAGGGCCGCACTGGACAGTGCTGGCATTGGTTATTTTGGCGAGGAAGTGAAGGGCAGTACTGCATTGCTGCGCCTTGAGAAAACTGACGATCAGCTGCCCGCCAAGGCGGTGATTCAGCGTCGTGTGGGTGACGAGTTTATTGTGGCTCTGAATCTGGCACCAACGACTCCGGAATGGCTCGTAAATCTGGGTGCTGGCCCTATGACTCTCGGTCTGGACCTCAGTGGTGGTGTGCACTTCCTGATGGAAGTTGACATGGAAGAGTACGTTAAAAGCCGGATCAGCAATTACCGCGAAGACTTCCGTAACCGTCTGCGTGAAGAAGATATCCGCTATCGCCGCATCATTGTGGAAGGGGATACCGTACGTTTGAGTTTCCGGGAAGAAGAAAAACGCTCGGAAGCCCGTGCCTTTATCAATCGCGCCTACAACAATGAGTTTCTGATCACTGAAGAGACCGATGTCGATGGTAACTCTGATCTGCTGCTGCGGATTACTGAACAGAAAATCCGCGATTTTGAAGACTATGCGGTAAAACAGAACCTCCTGACCTTGCGTAACCGGGTGAACGAACTGGGTGTGGCTGAGCCATTGGTCCAGCGTCAGGGCCGCAACCGTATTGTGGTTGAGCTGCCGGGTGTGCAGGATACGGCAGAAGCCAAAAAGATTCTGGGTAAACAGGCGAATCTTGAATTCCGCCTTGAGGCCGAACCTGGTGCGAGCCGGTTCTCTACTGAAGAATATCCGTTCCGGAACAACGAAGGGCGTACCGCGCGCCTTGAGAAGAAAGTCATCACCACGGGCGACAGCGTAACAAACGCTATTTCCGGCTTTGATGAGAACAGCTTCCCTCAGGTCAACATCAGCCTCGACGCCAAAGGCGGTGCGATGATGACGCAGGTCACCAAGAAAGCGGTACAGCGTCGCATGGCGGTACTGTTTGTCGAGCGTAAGCCTCGCACGACCTATGAAATGGTGGACGGGGTAGAGCAGGCCAAGACTGTTCAGGTTGTTGAAAAATCGATCATCTCTCTGGCGACGATTCAGTCTGTGTTGGGCTCCAGCTTCCGTATCACCGGCCTTGAAGCTGCTGAAGCTTCAGAGCTGGCACTGCTGCTGCGCTCCGGTGCACTGGCTGCTCCGATGGATTTTGTTGAAGAACGCACCGTTGGTCCAAGCCTGGGTAAAGAAAACATCGAAATGGGCGCACGCTCAGTGGTTGCGGGCCTGATTCTGGTTCTGGTTGCCATGCTGGTGTTCTACCGCACCTTCGGGTTACTGGCGAACATCGCGCTGACCGTTAACCTCGTTCTGCTGGTGGCGTTAATGTCCATCATTGGTGCCACCCTGACACTGCCGGGTATCGCCGGTATCGTACTGACCGTCGGTATGGCGGTAGACGCCAATGTACTGATCTTCTCGCGGATCAGAGAAGAGCTGAGGAATGGCCGTTCGCCGCAACAGGCAATTCATGAAGGTTATGATCGTGCCTTCCTGACCATCTTTGATGCCAACCTGACAACCCTGATTGTTGCCGTGATTCTGTTTGCCGTCGGCACCGGTCCGGTTAAGGGCTTCGCTGTTACTCTGTCTTTCGGCATTCTGACGTCGATGTTCACAGCGATTATGGTGACACGAGCGTTGACCAATATGATCTATGGCGGCCGCCGTGTTAGCAGCCTGTCAATCGGAGGAAAAGTATGAAAACTGTAGATTTTATGCGTTTCCGCCATGTCGCGAGTGCGCTTTCGTTAATTCTGATTGTGGTGTCTGTGGCATCCATCGCTGTTCGTGGCCTGAACTTCGGTCTGGACTTCACGGGCGGTACGCTGCTTGAGGTGGAGTATGAAACTCCTGAGCCTCTGGATGGTGTGAAGCGGATCCTCGATGATGCGGGTTATCGCGACGTTGTTGTGCAGAACTTCGGTTCTGAGACAGATATTCTCGTCCGTATGTCTGAAGCCTTCCGTGATGATCTGGGCAACGAAGTACTGGGGCTGCTGCAGGAAAGTGCAACCGATAACAAGCTGACTCTTCTGCGCAGCGAGTTTGTTGGGGCAAGCGTTGGTGAAGAGCTGCGTGACCAGGGCGGGATTGCCATGCTGATCGCCCTGTTCGTGGTGATGGCTTATGTTGCTTTCCGCTTTCAGTGGAAATTCTCGCTGGGGGCCGTCCTGGCTTTGTTCCACGACGTGATCATCGTGATCGGCATGTTCGCACTGTTTCAGTGGGAGTTTGATCTCAATGTGCTCGCGGCACTGCTGGCGGTTATTGGTTACTCGCTGAACGATACCATCGTTGTGGCAGACCGGATCCGTGAGAACTTCCGTATCAGCCGGGTCGGTGGACCGATAGAGATCATCAACGAATCACTCAGCCAGACGCTGGGGCGCACCCTGATGACCTCGATTACGACCTTGCTGGTGCTGGTTGCGCTCTTCTTCCTGGGTGGCGACATCATTCACAACTTTGCTCTCGCGCTGACCATTGGTATTGGTGTGGGTACCTATTCATCCATCTACATTGCGGCAAATCTGTTGCTGATGTTCAACATCAGCCGTGAAGATCTGCTGCCACCTGAAGTGGAAGAAGTGGATGACATGCCTTAAGGGTGGTCACTGTGAAGTCTGTATAAACACCGGGGGCCAGCAGGCCCCCGTGTTGTTCCTGTATCCGGATAGGGAGTTGCTGTCTTGCTGAGTTACCGCCACGCATTTCATGCGGGAAATTTCGCCGATGTACTGAAACATCATGTGCTGGTTCATGTGCTGAATTATATGGCGCGCAAAGATAAGCCCTATACCTACGTTGATACGCACTCGGGCGCAGGCCTGTATTCTCTGCGATCAGAGAGTGCTGGTAAGAACCGGGAATATGAAAATGGAATAGGGCGCCTGCTGAAGAACGCCCCTTCCGCACTGGATGATTATCTTCAGGTGGTCACCGCATGCGAGCGTTTTGGAGAAGACCTTTATCCGGGGTCTCCTGAAGTGGCCCGTCAGCTTCTGCGGGAGCAGGACAGGGGCTTCCTGTACGAGCTGCACCCTTCGGATTCGGCGATTCTGGCCGACCACTTTTCTGGCGATCGCCGCTTCCGGACTGACCAGAGCGACGGGTTCGCAGGTCTGCTGGCACATATGCCACCGGCCTCGCGACGTGGTGTTGTTCTGATGGATCCGCCTTATGAAATAAAAACAGATTATCAGGCTGTCGTTGAGGCACTGGTGAAGGCCCATCGGCGCTTTGCAACGGGCACGTTTATGATCTGGTACCCCGTGGTGGATCGTGCTCGCATCTCCGATATGCTCACGCAGATTCAGCAGAGTGGAATCCGCAGGGTGCAGCGTTTCGAGCTGGGGTTGTCGCCTGATACTGAGGGGCGTGGCATGACGTCATCCGGAATGATTGTGGTGAACCCTCCCTATACGCTGAAGGCTGAAATGGATGTCCTGCTGCCAGACCTGGCAGCCAGATTGTCGGAGCAGGGATGCTGGGTCAGCGAAGATGTTGTTGGTGAATGAGATAAGGGCCAGAATCAGACGTCTGTTTAAAACAGTCATGTGTGTCCGCTGATGCCAGGCCGCAAAGATCTGTTGCAATTCAGGCCATGACAATGGTATCAATTTACTCAATAACACTGATTTCAGGCGGGGGTGATAACCCGCCACCGACGGGTGGATTTCTGCAGCTGCAGAGCCATAACAATAAAAAAATGTATCAATCCGCGACATTCGCTTATGCAGGCCTTTCACATAAAAATTTACGCGGTATCCTGCCGCATTGCTGTCCGGTACCATGGGATCGTGGGGCGCGAACCGGTGTGTGTAAGTTGTCCCGGACAGGCATACAAAAATAATTAAGGAAGCAGAATGAAAGCCAAAATTCTTCTCGCCAGCTTGTTTGGCCTTTTGTTCCTGTCGCCAGCCTGGGCGGCTGGTACCTCTGATGATCTGGAGTCTCGCCGGAACTCAAAGCTTGAAGCGACGGTAATGAACCCGAACCTTCCTCTTGAAAAGCGTATCCGCGCGCTCAAGAAGCTACAGAAAGACGAAATGGTCGATGGCCGTATCCTGCGAACCTTTTGTGTCTGGGATCCACTGGGCAAAGCGGGCCCCATCTCTTCTACCGTTGATGATCAGAAACTGCGTTCACTGCATTACGGCATGGATCTTACGGTGATCACTTTTCAGGATGAAAACCAGCTGATTGAAGCTCTGCGCAATGAGAGTCAGTGCGATGCGGCGCTGATCCGTGGTGCAGCCGCGATGGAATTCAACCGTTTCGCCGGCACCATTGAAGCGGTAGGTGCCTTGCCTGACCGACAGCATCTGCAGTTGCTGATGCAGGTAATGGCTAATCCGCGCATGGCGCCGCGGATGTCGAATGGCAAATATAAAGTGCTTGGCGTGGCCACGATTGGTGGTACGTATGCATTTGTGGGGGATCAGAAAACCCGCCGTATGAAAGATCTTAAGGGCAAGAAGGTTGCCTACCAGGATCTTGATCCTGCTATGGGGGAGCTGATCCGTCAGGTTGGTGCCGTGCCGGTTTCGGGCAATATGATGGCTAACGTTCAGACCTACGCAGACGGTGAAGTGTCTGGCATGGTGTCTCCTGCTATTGCGTATCTGGTGATGGGGAGCGGTCAGATCAGCGGAAATATTGGCATTCTGAAGACTCCGGTCGCGCAATCGACGATCCAGCTGATTGGTCGGGTAGAAAAATTCCCGGATGGCCTGGCGCAGATTTTACGTGAAGATTTCCTGTTTAAGTTTGAAAACTACGCAGGGCGGGTAGATAAAGAAATGTCGATTGTTCCGTCTAATTTCTGGATGGAAGATAAGGCGGCTGATCTCAAAAACATTGAGGATATTTATCTCGATGTTCGCCTGAAGTTACGTGAAGAAGGCTATTACGACGCTGCTATGCTGCGTTTGCAGCGCAAGATCCGGTGTAAGTTTGATCCAGCCAGAAGCGAATGTGCTAACCCTAAAGAATAAACAGAAAGCAGCCTACGGGCTGCTTTTTTTATTGAGCAGGCCCGCATCTGATGCCTGCTCCGTCAGCTCTCTTACCGCACTGTGCGTAATCCTGCGTTCAGCGACGATGGCATAAAAGGTCTGCTCCAGTTCGGGAATGACTCCCGCGACTTCGACGCCGTAGCGTGTACATACTTCTTCTGCAATAAATTCAGGTGCGAAGAAGAATCCATGGCCTTCACTACCAAAGGCTTTTAACAGGGCTGAATCGTCAAATTCGCCTGCAATTCTCACTGACAACCCCCGCCTCTGAAACCAACTCAGAAGATTGGTTCTCATCGAAGATGATGTATCAGTAGGCAATAATACAGGGGCTCCTTCGAGCTGCTGGGGCCAGGTCTGGTTTTTGTCGATCAGGTTCGGGCGGGCAAAGCAGGCCATCGGACTGCGCCCCAGCTCATGGTTAAAACAGCGGATGTTCATCCCCGCTGGCATCGGGCTGTCTGCCAGAACCAGATCCAGGCGGTGAACGGCAAGCTCGCCCAGCAGTGTCGTCATCTGCTCTTCGCGGCAGATCAGCTTCATGTTTCCGCTATTGCGGATTACTGGTGCTAACAGCTGGTGCGTAATGGATTTCGGTAAGGCATCAACGATACCCACCCGGAGTTCAACCGGACGGGAAGACACTCCCTGCTGCATGACTTCCTGAAGCTCGTCTCCCAGGCGGAAAATATCTCTGCAGTACTCCAGTGCAACATGGCCTGCGTCGGTCAGCTCGAGACCCCGACCAGCCTTGCGGAATAACGCTTCACCCAGGTCTTCTTCGAGCAGTTTAAGTTGACCGCTGATGGTCTGGGGTGTGATGCTCAGTCGCTCCGCTGCGGCCTGAATGCTGGACAGATCGGCGACGGTGTAGAAATATTGAAGGTGCTTGTAGTTCAGACGGTGCATATCATTCGAAAAAATCGAGGTATCGACTAAAGATAATTCGAATATTATTTATGGAATGCCCTCAATACAATAGGGTCAATGAAAAAAGGAGGCGACTATGAAACGTCCTGATTACTTAAATTCTGAAAAATCTGAGCCAGTAGCGCAGAGCATTCCTGCTGAAAGCTATCGCCAGGGAGGCTACGCAGTACCTGTTGATTCCCAGAAAGTCCTGCGTAACACCTATGCACTGCTTTCCATGACACTGGTGTTCAGTGGCGTTATCGCCGCGCTGTCAATGATGTTTAATGCGCCGCACCCAGGGCTGATCATTACTCTGGTTGGCTTTTATGGTCTGCTGTTCGCTGTTGAAAAGACCAAAAACAGTGGTATGGGTCTGGTGCTTACTTTCGCTCTGACCGGTTTTATGGGTTACACACTGGGTCCGATCCTGTCGGCCTATGCGCAGCTACCTAATGGTGCTTCATTGATCGCAACAGCGATGGGCGGAACGGGTCTGATTTTCCTGGCGATGTCGGGTTGGGTTCTGTCTACCGGTAAGGACCTTTCTTCCTGGGGCAAAATGCTGTTCGCTGGCCTGATCACTGTAGTCGTTATGATTGTTGCTAACTTCTTCCTACAGCTGACTAGCATGTCTCTCGCGATCTCTGGCGTGATGATTGTGCTGATGAGCGCGATGATCGCTTATCAGACCAGCGCAATTGTTCACGGTGGCGAGAGCAACTACATTTCCGCGGCTGTAAGTCTATACGTATCGATTTACAACCTGTTCCTGAGTCTGCTTCAGATTCTTGGAATTTTCGGCTCCGACGACTGATCGTCGGACCACTCCTGAACTTCTCTGTGCTCAAGAGGGTACCGCAGGCCTGAGGGTGGCCTGCGGTTTTTTATTATCTGAGCTATTCTCAGACAATGCGTCTGCTTCCCGTTTTTTTCTGTCTGTCTTTTGTTCTTCCCATCTCTGCGGAAGCATTGCCCGTATGCTCTGATCGTGATGCCAAAGTGGCGTCAGACGAAAAGGCGTTGAGCTACTTTCGTAAACAGGGCGAAATTTTTCACGTTGCCCGTGTGTTAAAGAAGCACCATCCCAGCCGTGATAAAGAGGTTGCCAGTTACGTGCGCTTTGGTGACAAGCATTACAGTATCTTCACGCTCGTTGATCCGGATTGTCGCGCGCGCTTCATCAAAAGGACGAGGCAGGGGGACTGAAGCATTTCACGGTAATACACTTTCTGATAAGTTATACATTACTTGTACGTAGATTGTGTGGTGCAACATGATTCCATTCAGAACGCTTTCCCCCGGGCAAGTCATCGATAAGGTCATCATTCATTCACTCGACTGGTCGCTGTATCAGGTGAGTATCGAACAGAACGGCAAAGAAACGTGGATCCTGGATAGGAACGGACAGCCGATGACCGCGCGCAATATTCTTGAGCTTGAGGCGAAGTTCGAGCGCTTTCAGGTTGCCAGCATGGTCCTCAGGCACGAGAGCGCCTACGATGAGATGGTGAATCAGCCAGTCAGACAGGGAACAAATCGTATGGAAGTTCCGATTGGTCGTAACCGACTCGGTCGTTCCTGACTCTGAAACCAGCCTTTCTGGAAAACTCGGCTAGTCTTAACGATAGTTCAAACAACACTGGTCTCTTTCATGCCTGGATTGTTTTCGCGGTTAACCTGGTCTGACGTTCCAATCCGGAAAAAGTTGTACGTCCCGGTGGTAATACAAGCCGCTCTGGTTGTTCTAGTGTCGCTGATTCTGTTGTCGGGCTGGCGCCTGCTGGCAGTGGCCCGTGAAGATGTCTCTAAGGCGGCTGAAGTGATGAACGAGATGTTCCGCCTCGGCGAAGACATCGAAGGCTACCTCGCTAATGAATTAGGGTGGCAGAAACTCGAAGAAGATCTGTCCCGGGTGACGAGTCTGCTGGATGCGGAGCTCGATCAGAAGATTCTGACGCAATTGAGCGCGCTCGAAGATCACCTGAGTAGTTATGATTCGTCGCGTCAGGTACAAGGCGACATTCTGACTGAAGTCAGAAACCTGACATCCTCTTCCCGCGAGCTTTCCAATGCTTACATCGTCAAAGTCAGTGAACGGCTGGCAGATGCATCAGAGCGTTATTATGTAGCGACCATCGAGCGGTCTGTTATTGCGGGGGCGCTGAAAAATACCATCAACAACTACGCCATCGAGGAAATGTTCCTGTCGCTATCGAGGGGAGACAGAACCGCGGATCAGGCCGTTGATCTGCTGGACTCAACCATCGCCAATACACGAGCTGACATCGTATTGCTCGAGGGAACGCCGTTTATTAAGAAGGCAGAGGCTGGTCTGGCTTTGAATCTCCGCCTGAAAGAGCTGCTGATTAACTACCTTGAAGCACTCCAGTTTTCCGGAGAGAAGCGGGCCCAGGCAGTGCATGATCATGCTGTGCTTATGCAGGATATAGAAAAGCTCTCGAAAGACTCTCTTCTGCAGGTTCTGGATCAGGTGGGGTCAGGTATTTGGATATTGCTTGGTGTGTTTATTGCGACGGTGGGGATCAGTCTCGGATCATCTGTGCTCGTCAGTCTTTCTGTTACCCGTCCATTGGAAACCTTGCGAGGTCATATTGATCAGCTTGCGGGTTCTGGGGGAGATCTGAATTTTCGCCTGAAGGCCGACAGAAAGGATGAACTGGGTATGCTTGCTCAGGGGGTGAATCAGTTTCTTCAGACGTTGCACGGTATTTTTACCCAGGTAGCCAGTTCTGGTCATGAAATGGCAGATGAGTCCAGACGCTTTGCCGAGGTGACCAGTCATTGCTCACAGCAGATGAAGGAGCAACGGGAGCGAACACAGGGAGTGACCGCCTCTGCAGCGACGATTAAACAAACGATTGCCAGCGCCACAGAAAAAACAGATCTTGCAGCACGGATGGTTGAAGACTCCGAAAAACGCGTGACGGAGGTTGTAGATAGTATCCAGTCAACCATTAAGGTGATCAACATTGCCAATATCGAACTGGAAAATGCGTCCAGCGTTATCGGTAAGCTGAATGACGACAGCCAGAACATTGGTAGTATCCTTGATGTCATCAGAGGCATTGCAGATCAGACGAATCTTCTGGCGCTGAATGCCGCCATTGAAGCAGCCCGTGCAGGAGAGCAGGGTAGAGGCTTCGCCGTCGTATCTGATGAGGTTCGTGTACTGGCGCAGCGGACCCAGTCTTCCATTGAGGAAATCGACAAGATGATCCGCAATCTTCAGAACGCTTCTATGCTCGCGACCAGTGTCGTGGCCAGCAGTGCCGAAAACATTGGAGGTACGCTGGCAACAAGTCAGGCGGCGGGAGAGGGTGTGAAGACAATTTCCGAGAGCATTTCATCGATTGCAGCTCTAAACGTCGAAATTGCTGCCATGATGGAAAATCAGCTGGAGAAGGCGACAGATATCAACCGTGTTGTTGTTGATATTGGTGAAGTATCAGATGCGAATGACGTGGCGATTTCCAGAGCCAGCTCGTCGGCTGCGACTCAGGTCGCGCGTGCCGAAAAGCTGGTGGGCCTGATGGGCCGTTTCCGTATTTAGCGACTTTTCAGCATGTCAGCAACGCTGATAACGTTGGCGGCGACATCGACAATACGTTTGTTGTTATCCATTGCTGCCTGACGCAACTGACGGTAGGCCTCTTCTTCAGAGATTCCCTTCGACTGGATCAACAGGCCTTTGGCCTTATCAATCAGCTTACGTTCTTCGAGTGCCTGGCGTGCTTCTGCCAGCTCTTCACTGATACGCTGCAACCTTTCTGCCTGCCCCTGAACAAGTTCATAGATGGAACGTGCCAGTTTAACGTTGACACCCGGAGCGACATTCAGCGATGACTGCGCGGCGTCTTCCGGAAGAATGGAGAGAGGAGACATGGGAGGCTCTTCCACCGTTGCGAGTTCTTTCAGGTGTTCCCGGTGCAGACGCAGGTCTTCTTCGGCCTGGGTGATTTTGTTGGTACAGAGTTCGAGCAGAGCCGTCGCCAGTTCACGCTCGATCTCCTGCATTCCGTCAATACGACGCGTGGCAACTTCGTACCAGACTTCACTGATTGCCGTCGGCAGAGAATCGCCCTTGCGATAGCGTTGAACCATCTGGCGGAGTCGGTCGAGCTCGTGCGTGGCTTCACTGCTTTCCAGTTGTCGCCACTGAGCTTGTGGAATGGTCTGGGAAAACTCAATAAAGATATCAAAGCACCGGGCCTGCGCTTCCTGCATGGTATGCAGTCGATCCTGAGTCGCCGATGTAAAGGTACCTGTGGTGAAGCCGATCAGTCCCCACGCGCGCTCCTGACCCGCATACTCTTTCCCCTGAGAGAAATTAAACATGGCGACCAGCGCCCGGGTGATATCAGGATCGTTGGAGATATCGGCAGCTTCAAAGACTACTGCAAGCAGGCCGGCGATCAGACGGTTATACATCTGGGTATTTTCGGTCGGGCTGACGCTCTGATCGGCAATGCGGGCACGAAGAGGCGCCAGTTCTTCCAGGCAATGAAGCACAAAGGCAATGCTGCTGAACAGGCGGGCTGAGCTTGGAGAAACGTTATTCAGGTCGAGTTCAGCAAGTGCTTGCCGGAACTTCTGTTCGGCAATTTCGGTTGCCGCCACTTCTTCTTCGCGCTGAAGGGCGAAACGCTGGCCTTCACTGACGAGGAAGGTATTCGACAGACCCCGTTCGCGCTGCAGTTCGTGAATCAGTTCGGTGACCTTGGTGACCAGACTGGAACTGATCAGAAGCTGCTTCAGTGCTGCGATCTCCGCACGTTTGGCAGATAACAGAAAGTCTTCGGTAGTGGGGACGACGGCAGGCATAAAAGGCTATCCAGGCTGGTGGAGAAACTAGACTGGTGTGTATTTTACCAATTTGCCGCACCGGAAGGTATGACAAATGCCTGATATCCGCTGACCAGTGTCAGCTTTTGCCCTTCAGTTTTTTCATAAAGGCCAGGAAGTGCGGAGTGAATTCGGTGAAAAGTGGGTGGCCCTTGTTTTCCAGCATGACTTCACTGAATAGCTTCAGACCCAGTGCCAGAGACGTAGCGTGCACGGGAGAAAGGTCATCCCGGTGCTTCATTCGTTCAATAATCTGAAAAATATCGTCGTGGTTACCGACTTTAAAATCGAGCTTCTTCTGATGGCAGGAAGGGTGTCCGTCCGCATCACACAGATGTTCCAGCTGAATACGGTATTGGTGTTGTTTCATGGGGTGCTCCCGTTTCTGTTCTTGTGTGATCAGAGTATTAGATGCATTGATGAAACATAAGTAGGTGGTTTTGGATGAGCTGTTGCATTACGCGAACCAATTGGCCCGCGGTGCGGGCCAATTAACTCAGGCGCTCAGGGAGGGGTAGTCGGTGTAACCTTCCGGTCCCTGGCTATAAAAGGTCGCCGGATCAGGCGTATTCAGGGGGGCGTGTGTCCGGACACGCTCGGGCAGGTCAGGGTTCGCGATAAAGGCAGAGCCAAACGACACGAGATCAGCAACATGATCCGCCAGGGCTTCAGCCGCTTCGTCGGGGGTATAGCCCATGTTGACCATCAGCTGGCCTTTGTAGATCTCCGTTGCGGGTGAGACAACGTCTGCAAACTGCTCACCTCTGAAGTCGGCCCGCATGATATGCAGGTATGCAAGATCGTAGGGATTCAGGTGGCTGCACAAATAGCGGACGAGGGCGACCGGGTCACTGTCTTTCATATCATTGAATCCGTTCAGGGGAGAGATACGTATACCCACGTGTCGGTTATCCCAGACGCTGAGGACGGCCTCCAGCACGTCGGTTAACAGCTTGACCCGGCCATGCCAGTGGTTGCCATACTCATCGTCCCGGTGATTGCTACCGTCGCGGAGAAACTGGTCGATCAGATAGCCGTTTGCCGCATGAATTTCGACACCATCAAAGCCGGCTTTCCGGGCGTTCTCTGCACCGGTACGGAAGTCCTCTATGATTTCCCGGATGCCCGCTTCAGTAAGGGCTTCGGGTGTCTGGTATGGGAATTCCCCGACGGGAGTGCGGGTCGTGCCATTGATGGCTGTCGGCTCTGCAGACACTGGGGCCTGGTTGTTATTCAGTGCTGGCACAGCGGCTCGTCCGGCGTGCCAGATCTGCATGAAGATACGCCCGCCGCGGGCATGTACCGCGTCGGTGATCTCTTTCCAGGCAGCGACCTGCTCGTCATTGTAAATGCCCGGTTCGTGAGCAAACGCAGAGGTACCAGAGCTGACCATCGTACATTCAGTGATGATCAGGCCTGCACTCGCCCGCTGGGTGTAATATTCTTTCATCAGGGCATTGGGCATATGATTAATGGCCCGGCAGCGGGTAAGAGGTGCCATCACAAAGCGGTTTGGCAGTTGCATGTCACCAATGGTCAGGGGTTGGAACAACGGAGTGATATCAGCAGTCATAATGCCTCCCGGGTTTTCTGACTAATATGGAATATTGACTCCCGGCGATCGTCAGGTGTTCCTGCAACGGATTGTTGCATCTATACGTCGAAACAGTGCGTTGAAATTATGCGTTGAAATCTCAGAAGGTCAGGAGGCACAGAATGAAGCAGCTCTGTATTTTTCCTATTCCGGGCAGTGTGACGTTTCCCGGCACTGTGTTCCCGTTGCATGTGTTCGAGCCAAGGTACCGGGCAATGATGCAGCATTGCCTGGACACCGGGATGGAGGTCGCCATCTGTCACACCGAGAAGACCATCAGCGAAGGCCGTCCGACAGATTCTATGGAAGAAGCGCTGAGCTCAAACCGCTCGACCTACAAACCGGTAGCGATTGTCAGCGGCGGGCCCTGTGAACTGGCTGAGATGACTGATGACGGCCGTATGTATCTCAATGTCCGCTTGCGCAAGCGCTATCGCCTGCTTGGGGATGTTCAGACGCTGCCTTATCGCATCGCCGAATGCGAGGAATTTCCCGATCAGGTTCCCGATGAAGCAGAACGTCACGCCAACGACGTTCTGAAAGATAAAATCATGCACCGGTTACAGGCGCTGGCGAGAGACAATCAGATCATCCCGGACTTATTAAGCAGTGAGGAGTGGACGCTAAAATCGCCCGATGACTTCAGTTTTCAGTTATTCGGACTCATCGGCTTTGATCCCGAATATATGCAGGAGCTGTTGGAAATGCCCAGCGCCCATCAACGGCTGGTACGCACGCTGGACCTCCTTAATCAGACTGCCTGACCTTCCTTTACCTGCAATTGACGATGACTGTTCAGCCCCGTGCTTGCTGGATTCCGGGGCAGATCCTCTCCGGACATTAGTCACACTCGGTCGTCGTGGCCCGTTATGTTGTATCTGTCTCATGGTACTGGTTGGCCAAATTTAATACTATCGACTTAACTAAAACTCGCTGGTTCTTCCTGCCTGCTCTCATGAGCCGCCCCGGGAAGTAAGTGAGCCAGATAATAATAACGATAACGGCTGCTTCGCCTGCTCTCACCACATAACAATTCTGAGCGAATGTAGTCCGTGGTCTCTTACAGTTTCCGTGCGCTGTTATGGCCATACAGCCCGGTTCGGGAGGACTCTGCTTTGTCACATCTTCGTTCTGCTTTTCTGTTGCCACTTGTTGTCGCAATTGCTGCCTGTTCGGGCGGCGGTGGCGGTGGGTCCGATGACACCGATGATACAGGTACCCCCGGCGTTGAAGATCCCGGGACAGCGCCTTCACTGACCCTGGCAATCACATCAGAGCCCGAGCTGACGGCCACAGAGGATCTGCGCTGGACCTATCAGGTTGAAACCGAATTGTCTGATAACCTGACTTTCACACTGTTGCAGGCACCGGCGGGTATGACGATTGATGAGGATGGACTGATTGTCTGGGTTCCGGATGGAACCATCACATCAGCCGATGTTGTGTTAGCGGTTGGCTACGTGAATGGCACCGATATCCGCGGTAACACCCAGTCATTTACTCTCACGGTAAACCCGGTTAACGACAAACCGGAGTTTATTACTCTGGCTGACGATCTGCCGCTGACTGCGGTTGCGGGCACTGTGTTCAGTTATCAGTTTGATGTGTCAGATCCGGACGACGCCAATAACGGCACCGACCTCACGTTCGCTGTTGAGCTACCGTACGTTTCATCCACACCAGAAGAATATGGTGTGGCTATTTCTCCAACGGGGCTTCTCACCTGGCAGGTGCCAGCCTCGCCCAATCTGTTACTGCGCTGGACTGGCCTGCGCATCAGAGTCACGGTGACCGATGGTCAGGAAGACTGGAAGACCAGCCTGGTTGCTGTGCCATCCCTCGCCTGGAATTTGAAAGTCGTTGAAAGCAATGAAGCACCCGTAATTAACACCGAGGTGTTGCCGGCAGCCACGGAAGATCTGTTGTACTCGGTGGCTCTGGACGTTACCGATATCGCGGGTACCGAAGAAGATGGCACCCCGATTGATGATGATCTTTCATTCAGCCTGACGGATGCACCGGAAGGCATGACCATTTCCTCGGAAGGCGTAATTACCTGGACTCCAGGTGAGAGTGGCAGCTCCGAATCATACTCCGAAACCGTCACTGTTGTGGTTCAGGATGGGCTTGAACTGGGTGTAGAGCCTGTCAGCCGTACCTATGAGCTTACTGTGAATCCAGTGAACGATGCTCCGGTCATTAACTCGACGCCGCGAGGCACCGCGCTGCTGGGTGACGTGTATCGCGCCCAGCTTGATTTCAGTGACAGCGATGACGCGGCTGAAGATCTGACTTTCAGTGTCGTTTCCGGTCCGGAAGGCATGACGATCTCTGCTGCAGGTCTGATTGAGTGGACACCAGTAGCCGAAGGCACTGTGACGGCTGAAGTGATGGTGGCCGATGGCGGTGAAGACGGTACTGTGCCTGCTAGTGTGAGCTGGAGCATAGTGGTCGACGATAACAATGAGCCACCGGTGATCGCTCAGGGCGCAGACATCAGTCTGACGACGGATGAAGACACTGCGGTGGAATTGCGTCTGACCGCGACCGATGCCGATGAGGACGATCTGACCTGGACTGTGTCTGTTGCGCCTGAAAATGGCACCGCAGGCGTCTCAGGCATTGGTCTTGCCGGTTATGTGCCCAACGCTAACTTCAACGGCACAGATAGCTTTGAAATTACAGTGACGGACGGCATCGCTTCCGCTTCTGTCGCCGTCACTGTGACCGTAACAGCAGTGAACGATGCGCCGGTAATTACCAGCTCTCCAGTCACGACTGCGACTGAAGACGAAGCGTACAGCTACACACTGACAGCGACAGACGCTGAGAATGATGTACTTGAGTGGTCACTGAGCACCGCACCGGAAGGCATGATGATTGACCCGGCGACGGGCGTCATCAGCTGGATCCCGGCAGGAGACACCGCATCAGAATCGGTAGTCGTGATGGTCGCTGATGACAGTGCCTCCACGACTCAGTCATTTACCGTGGTTGTTACTCAGATAAACGACGCACCGGTATTTATTACCGATGCGGTGACCGATGCGACTGAAGATACTCAGTATGTCTACAGCGCAGTCGCGGAAGACGATGACGGAGACACTCTGACCTACAGCCTGGTTGAGGGGCCGGAGGGCATGCAGATGAATGCGCAGTCCGGGCGTCTTACCTGGACACCTGCGGAAGGCGAGACCAGTGCAGACGTTATCATTGCAGTGACAGACGACACGGTAACCGTTGAGCAGTCATTCACTGTTACCGTTGCTGCCGTGAACGATGCGCCGGTAATTACCGAAGGCGCCGCTATTGCTCTGGCTGCCACAGAAGATACCGAAGCTCTGATTACACTGAATGCTACAGATATTGAAAGCGATGAACTGACCTGGTCGGTTGGGCGCGAGGCTGCGAACGGCACAGTAACTGCGTCGGGAACCGGCACAAGCATACAGGTTTCTTACCTGCCGGCACCGGATTTTGCGGGGCAGGATTCCTTCAGTGTCGTTGTGTCTGATAACGACCTCACCGCAGAAATTACCGTCAATGTAACCGTTGCTGCTGTTAACGATGTACCAGTGATCATCTCCGTGGCCAGAACTGAAGCCACTGAAGATGTCGCATACGAGTACGATGTTAATGCGATGGATGCCGACGGCGATACGCTGACGTATGCACTCGCCTCTGTGGTTGAAGGCATGACGATTGATGCACAGACCGGTGTGATTTCCTGGACACCGACAGAGGGTGTGACCAGCGCTGCTGTTGAGGTGACAGTCAGTGATACCCAGTTGTCTGCTTCGCAGTCATTCACCGTGAATGTTACGGCAGTCAACGATGCGCCTGTTATTACGTCGGTGGCTGTGTTGTCCGCGACAGAAGGTGAGGAATATCGCTATCAGGCAACCGCGACGGACGTCGATAGCGAAAGCCTGAGCTGGAGCCTGAGCCAGAAGCCTGCGGGTATGACGGTTGACCCGGCGACAGGCCTGATTACCTGGACGCCGGCTAATGGGGTAACCACCGCCGCAGTTACGCTGGTAGTCAGCGATAACGATAAGACCGCGTCACAGGCGTTCACTATTACCGTAGAAGGTGTTAATGACGCCCCTGTAATCACCGAAGGTGAAACAGCTTCTCTGACCACCGCGGAAGATACCACTGCGGAGCTGACACTCAACGCCACCGACGCAGATGGCAATGACCTCACCTGGTCGATTGCTGGTCAGCCGGGCAAGGGTAGCGCCAGTGTTGAAAATGGCGTGGTCACTTACACCCCGGATACTGACTATAACGGTGGCGATCTGTTCGTCGTTCAGGTCAGTGATGCAGAGCTTAGCGACAGTATTCTGGTGACGGTGAATGTTACTGCGGTCAATGATGCACCTGTGATTACTTCAGCAGCGAAAACGGCTGCGGTTGAAGGCGAAGAATACAGCTATCAGGTCACTACCAACGATGTCGACGGTGATGCTGTCACGCTGACCCTGACAACAGCGCCGGAAGGCATGAGCATGACGGCACAGGGCCTGATTACCTGGACCCCTGGAAATGGCGTTACTTCTGCTCAGGTAGTTGTGACTGCGGCGGATGCTGCTATTGAAGTCACTCAGAGCTTTGGCGTGACCGTGACGGCCACCAATGATGCGCCGGTGATTACGTCTACGCCGGTTACGACTGCAACGGAAGACGAAACTTATAGCTACGATGTCAACGCGACAGATGCCGAAGGCAATACTCTGACTTACCTGCTGACATCTGCGCCGGAAGGCATGCAGATCAATTCTGCAACGGGTGAGATTACCTGGACTCCAGGCGAGGGCGTGAGCGGCGCTACGGTAGTTGTCACGGTCAGTGATTCACTGGATCAGACCACTCAGAGCTTCGATATTACTGTTACAGCGGTAAATGATGCGCCTGTTATCACGGAAGGCGAAAGCATTGCACTGTCAGCCAGCGAAGACACTGCGGCTGAGCTGCAACTGAATGCAACCGATGTTGACTCCTCTGAGCTGACATGGGCGATCGCCAGCAATCCGGCAAATGGCAGCGCGACTGTCGTTGCGGGTCTGGTGACCTATACCCCGGACACCGATTACACCGGCGAAGACTCCTTCACTGTGTCTGTCAGTGATGGTGAATTCACTGACGTGATTACTGTGAATGTCACGGTCGGTGGTACTAATGATGCGCCTGTGATTACTTCTGAGGCTTTACTGGAAGCGACAGAAGACGAGCTTTACGAGTACACAGTTACTGCAACTGATGCTGATGGTGATGATCTGAGCTTCAGTCTGACCCAGGCCCCGGAAGGCATGGCAATAAGCTCCGAAGGCCAGATCACCTGGACTCCAGTCGAAGGTATGACTGAGGCTTCCGTCACTGTGCAGGTGAGCGATAGCACGGCAACGGTAACTCAGAGCTTCACAATCGCAGTCGCGGCGGTAAACGACGCGCCTGAAATTACCTCTCAGGCGGTGACGACTGCCAGCGAAGATGCCGAATATCGTTATTCCGTGACTGCGGTGGATGTTGATGGCGATGAGCTGATCTTCTCACTTGAAACGGCACCGGAAGGCATGGTGATTTCTGACACTGGTGTGATTACCTGGACACCAGAAAACGGTGTGACATCTGCAGAGGTCACTGTCGTTGTGAGTGATCGGGTTCTGAGCGTCAGTCAGAGCTTCAGCATTACTGTGAATGCAGAAAACGATGCGCCGGTCATTGATCAGGGCGAGTCGACAGCGCTGACTCTCGATGAAGACAATCGTGCGGGTATGGTACTGACGGCTACTGATATCGATGGCGACGAGCTTACCTGGAGCATCAGCGTTGGCGCTGAAAATGGTACCGCGACAGTCAATGCGGGAGAGGTCAGCTATACCCCAGCAGCGAATTTTTATGGCTCTGATGTGTTTACCGTGACGGTAAGCGATGAAACTCTGAGCGATAGCATCCTGGTCGAAGTGACCATTAATTCCGTGAATGATGCTCCGGTATTCAGCAATGTGGCATCGACCTCGGCGGTTGAAGGCTCGCAATATCGCTATGCTGCGGCAGTAACGGATGCGGATGACGCAAACAATGGTACTGATCTGATCTTTACGCTGGTGACTGCACCGGAAGGTATGGAAGTGTCTTCAACGGGTGTGGTTACCTGGACGCCAGCCAATGGTGTGACCAGCGCCGACGTCAGTCTGCAGGTAGAGGACGGTCGTGAAGACGATGCAATCCCTGCGGTTCAGAGCTGGACTATCACTGTGGGTGGTGTGAACGACGCGCCGGTGATTACTTCAGTGGCACCAACGGAAGCGACGGAAGATGTGCTATATCAATATGCGGTTCAGGTAACTGATCCGGATGATGACAATAATGGTACGGATCTGACCTTCACTCTGGTGAGTGCTCCAGAGGGTATGACCGTGTCCTCTATGGGCCTGATTGAGTGGACGCCAGCAAACGGTGTCGAATCCGCGAATGTGATCGTTCGTGTTGCCGATGGCGGCGAGAGTGGTGTGGAGCCAGTCAATCAGAGCTGGACGATTACGGTCACTCCGGTCAACGATGCACCTGTCATCAGTGATCAGCCATTTGCCATTGAAACGTCAGAAGACGTTGCCGGTTCAGTGACTCTGGTGGCGGAAGATATCGACAGCGAAACGCTTACCTGGACCATCACTGGCGAGCCAGCCAATGGTTCTGCCAGCTTCGAAGGTGCGTTACTGACGTACACGCCAGATACTGATTACAGCGGGACAGACAACATCACTGTTCAGGTGTCGGATGGTGAGCTGAGCGACTCTGTCACGGTATCTGTACAGGTCAATGAGACAAACGACGCACCAGTAATCACGTCTGCGGCTGTTACTTCAGCTACTGAAGATGAAGCCTACGGATATACCGTGACGGCAACGGATGCCGACGGCGATGCTCTTAGCTTCGCACTTCAGGTGGCTCCGGAAGGAATGACCATTAACGGTGAAACCGGTGCCATCACCTGGACGCCTGTCAACGGCGTTGCATCTGCCAATGTGACTGTCAACGTGACTGACGAGGTAGATACCGTCAGCCAGAGCTTCACCATTACTGTTGAAGCCGTGAATGATGCTCCAGTGATTACGTCTGAAGCCGTAACAACTGCGACGGAAGATGTTCAGTACCGCTATGAAGTTGTTGCCACAGATGTGGATAGCGAAGACCTGACTTACACACTGACTGACGCGCCAGAAGGTATGGTGATTGACTCGCAGGGTGTAATCACCTGGACACCTGAAAACGGTGTCGAAAGTGGCGCCGTAACACTGGTTGTCAGCGATGGTTTCCTCAGTGCAACACAGCAGTTCACTGTGGTCGTGACGGCAACGAACGATGCGCCTGAAATCACTCAGGGTGAAGCAATCACTCTCAACGCAGATGAAGACGGTGAAACGTCTACCACACTGACTGCAACGGATGCCGATGGCGATGACCTCACCTGGAGCATCAGCACTGAGCCGTCAAACGGCATCGCAACCGTTGAAGGAGGCGCAGTAAGCTATACGCCGGCTGCCAACTTTAACGGTGAAGACAGCTTCGTTGTCCGCGTCGCGGATGAAAGTGCTGCGGATACGATCACTGTTACTGTTGTCGTTGCTGCTGCTAACGATGCACCTGTCATTACCTCTGTGGCAGTGACTGCGGCAACTGAAGATGAGCTGTACCGCTACCAGGTAACCGCAAGTGATGTTGATAATGATGCACTGACCTTTACTCTGGCTACTGCGCCTGAAGGCATGACGATGTCTGCAGCGGGCCTGATTGAGTGGACGCCCGCGAATGGCGTTTCCAGCGGTGCGGTGACCGTTAGTGTCTCTGATGATGTCGAAACGGTGACTCAGAGCTTCGAAGTCACGGTACGTGCGACTAACGATGCGCCAGTCTTTGTTTCTTCTCCGGTGACAACCGCCCGGGAAGACGAAACCTATACCTATGACGTGAATGCGACAGACGCAGACGGTAACGAACTCAGCTACAGCCTGTTGTCGGCTCCGGAAGGCATGACCATTGATCCTGCCAGCGGCGTGATCACCTGGACTCCACTTGAAGGTGTGACGGGCGCAGCAGTAGTGGTTCAGGTAACGGATGGCATTGCACCGGTTACCCAGGACTACAGCATTGACGTTGAGGCGGTGAACGATGCCCCTGTTATTACTGGCCTGCCACTGTCTATCACGACAGATGAAGATAACGCCGGCAGTCTGAGCCTCACTGCGACAGACGCCGAAGGCGCAGATCTGAGCTGGAGTATCGGAAGCAACGCAACCCACGGTAATGCGGTAGTTAGCGGTAGCAGTGTGACCTATACGCCAGCGGCTGATTACAACGGTGAAGACAGCTTTACCGTCAGCGTCAGCGATGGCTCTCTGACTGACACCGTGATTGTTTCTGTCAACGTGGCAGCGGCGAATGACGCACCGGTCATTACTTCGGAAGCGCTTCTTGAGGCTACCGAAGACGAAGCATATAGCTACTCAGTGGCGGCAAACGATGTGGATGGCGATGACATCACCTTCACTCTGTCTGCTAAGCCAGACGGTATGACAATCAGTGACGAGGGCGTGATCGCCTGGACGCCAGCAGAGGGCGTGACATCTGCGGCTGTGACCGTTGTTGCGTCGGATACTGCACTGTCTGCAAGTCAGAGCTTCACGATTACTGTGATTGCTGTGAATGATGCTCCGGTAATCACCTCTGAACCAGTGACGGCGGCTGCGGAAGATACTCAGTATGAGTACAGCGTGGTGGCGACTGATGCAGAAAATGATGAGCTGACCTACGAGCTGACTGAAGCGCCGGAAGGCATGGCAATCAATACCGCGGGTCTGATTACCTGGACTCCGGAAAACGGTGTGAGCAGTGCGTCAGTGACCGTTGTCGTGAGCGACAACGCGCTGAGCGTGACACAGAGCTTCACCATTACCGTGTCTGCTGAAAATGATGCACCAGTGATCGCCGGTGCAGCGACTCGCGCAATCACTACCGATGAAGATGTTGCAGCGGCTCTGACGTTGAGCGCATCTGACGTTGATAGTGAAGAGCTTACCTGGAGCATCAGCAGCGCTGCGGCACACGGGAACGCAACCGTGTCTGCGGGTGAAGTCAGTTACACCCCGGCAGCGGATTACAACGGTAATGACACATTCACCGTTTCTGTGAGCGATGGTTCGCTGAGCGACAGTGTTGTAGTGAATGTCACTGTGAACGCGGTGGCTGATGCGCCAGTGATCACTGAGGGTGAAACGACTGCCCGTACTACTGAAGAAGATGTGGTTCTGACGTTTGCTCTGAACGCCACCGATGCAGATGCAGGCGATACCCTGACATGGGGTATTCAGGCTCCGGCCGAAATGGGCCTGGTCGCTGTATCCGGCACGGGTACCAGTCAGACCGTGAGTTACACCCCAGCCAGCAACTTCAATGGCAACGACAGCTTTGTTGTTCGGGTCAGCGATGGTAGTGATCTGACGGATACTATCCGGGTGAACGTCAGCGTATCTGCAGTGAATGACCTGCCAGTGATCACCACGACTGCCGTGACTGAGGCGACTGAGGGTGAGGCGTACAGCTACGAACCCGCAGCGACGGATGCGGATAACGATACGCTGAGCTGGAACGTGTCTCGCGCGCCGGCAAGCATGACGGTTAATCCTGATACCGGTGCTCTGAGCTGGACCCCTGCTAATGGAGATACCAGCGCGGTCGTTGACCTGGTGGTCAGCGATGCGTCTGGCAGTACTACTCAGACCTTCACGATTTCTGTTGTAGCAGTAAACGATGCTCCTGTAATTACTCAGGGCGCGACGGTGGCTGTGACTATGTCGGAAGACGGCTCTCCACAGGCGTTTGCGCTGGTACTGAATGCGACCGATGTTGATAGCAGCGCAGCTGAGCTGCAGTGGTCTGTAAGCAGCGATGCGAGCAACGGCTCAGCAAGCGTGTCGGGTACGGGCACCAGCAAGACTGTGTCTTACACACCAACTACCGGATATGTTGGCACTGACAGCTTCGAAGTCACTGTGTCGGATGGCACTGCTGAAGACAAAATCACGGTGAACGTGACCATTGAGTCAGTGAACGCGGCGCCAGTGATTGATCAGGGCGAAAGTACGACTGTGACCCTTGATGAAGACGACAGCGCGACGCTTAACCTGACAGCGACCGATGCTGATGGCGATACTCTGACCTGGAGTGTTGTCACTGGCGTCACCAACGGTGGGCTTAACGTCAACCCAGATACCGGTGTTGTTATCTACGTACCTGCGGAAAACTTCCATGGTACCGACAGCTTTACCGTACGAGTGTCGGATGGTGACCTGACCGATGAGATTGCTGTGTCGGTGACGGTGACGTCGATTAACGACGTACCTGTGATCACCCAGGGTAGCTCCATTAACGTCGAAGTTGCGGAAGATGGCGAAGTCGAGGTGAATCTCTCAGCTACGGATGCTGATGGCGATGACCTGACCTGGTCTCTTCTCAGTGGTGCTCAGAACGGGGTCATTATCTGGGAGGGCTCACAGTTCAATTACAGCCCAGCGATCGACTTCAATGGTGACGACAGCTTCTCGGTGCAGGTGAGTGACGGAACAGCGACCGGATCTGCGACGATCAATGTGACAGTCACGGCTGTAAACGACGCACCTTTCGTTACCTCGGAAGCGGTAACAACAGCGACCGAGTACCAGGCCTACCGCTATGATGTTGTTGCCAGCGATGCTGAAAATGACACCATCAGCTTCAGCCTGACAACGGCGCCTGCAGGTATGCAGATTGACGGTACCACCGGTGCGATCAGTTGGATGCCAGAAGCAAGTGGTGACTTCGATGTTGTCGTCGCTGTGTCTGATAGCGTGGATGCTGATAGCCAGAGCTTTACCATCAATGTTGCTGCCGAACCGGCGGTCGCTGGTCGTGCAGTGAAAGGCGTATTGGCTAATGCTGATGTTGAAGCAGCGGTATATACCGGTCTGGTTGATGGCGAGCACACCTGGTCTGTGATTGGTACCACCGTCACTGACGCTAATGGTTACTTCGGCTTCGATCTGGCACCTCAGTCAGCACCAGTGCGGGTTCGTGTTACAACGAACATTGAGTCCACTATGGTGTGTGATACTCCAAGCGGATGTCTGCTGGCGCCATTTGCTAACTTCGGTGACAGCGGCGCTCCAGCGGAAGGTCTGACTCTCGATACCATTGTGTCGGGTGCTGACTTTGCGGGTGCGGTTGCGGTGACGCCTATGACCAACATGGCAGCGAACTGGCTGGAGTCTTTCCCTCAGGCGCTGGACGACAATAATGTTCTGCTGGCTCTCCGTCGCATGGCTAAACTGATTGGCTTCGCCGACGAGAGCTGGGTGCATCACCGTATGGTCGACATCACCAACAGCTTTGAGCGCGCTTATGGGCTGAACTCTGACGAAGAAGTCGTACGTCATGCACTGTTTGCTGCTGCATTGCAGGAAACAGCTATCACTGAATCGGTTTCGATCGATACTGTCTCACGCAACATCGGTCTGATCTTCGGGGTACTGGGTGGTCAGATGCCTCTGAAATCGGGCGTTGTGGATGTGTCTTCTCTGAATCTGGAAGATGGCACAACCGAGGTCAGCTACACAGGCTTCGATACCATAGTCGCGAATGCGAAGACGGTTGCCGCGTATGTGAACTCTGGTGAACTTGATAGCATGATTGCTGGCTTCGATAGCCTGGTGACCAGCTGGACACCAGATGCTGATCCTGCTGTGTGTCTGAGCGGCGATCCGGAGCTTGATCGCACAGAGTGTCGTAACGTCACCACGATTGCAGAAGCAACCGGCTATAACGCCACTGATTTTGCCCGTGCGATGGCGCCAATCAACGTAGCTGCAGGCTACTACGCTGATGCGACCGCCGCTGAAAATGCCTTGGGCGATCGTGCTAATCGTGACCTTGGTTGGCTGTATGCTGATGCGACAGCTCAGGAGAATACGGCGAATATGTTGGCGGGCTTCTCTGCAATGCTGGGGAAAGGTTTGGATGTTGCCGTGTGTGTTCCACAGCGAAACGCCCTAATATCTCAGAACTGCACGGTATCTTTTACTGCACCAGAGGATCCAGAAGCGGCTGATTTCTCTTCTCTGAGTTTAGCTATTGTTAAGCCGTCCTTCACTAGCAATCGCTGTGACCGGGACAATGACCTGTGCGAGTTCCGTGTTACCGGTACTGCGGAGGGGCAGACCTTTAACGTCTCGGGTTACGCATACGATATACGTGATCTTCTTGGTGGGAGCACTGGTGGCGGGTTTGATCCTGAGGGCGGTCTCTCTATGTGCTATAGCGGAACGATTACCAATAGCACTGCAACTTTGCAGCTTAGCAACACGTGTTTGAATCTTGATGTTTCTCAGAGTCCACCTGAGTTACTTGATGATTTCGCGGACTTTACTCTTGCTGATTATGGAGCGATTCAGACAGAAAATAGTAATGCCAATAATGCTTTGACTGCTTTGATCGGTAATATCCGTCTCAAGGTAAGTCTGAGGGGGGCGATGAGCTTCACCAGTCAGAACAGTTCAATCGGTGCGTATTCTTTGTCAAATCTGGATACCAGCTTCTTCTTTGATCGGGTAGAAGTGAATAATGCTACACCGGTTGAGGAGCGTCCTGATGGCGTTACGTATTACAATTCACTAGAGGATGCGTCGGTCTTTATATTTGAAACGAATACGCTGAGCCGCACGAACTCCTGGGGTGAAACATCCTCCTCGATTGCTGGAACTCCAATGTTCCTGTTGAAACTGGATGACACCACTACGCTGACGACCCTGGGCCGCACTGATAATGTTGGTGTCCCACCAATAGTGGCATCAACAGATGCTGAGGTGGCTGGCCTTGAGCCTATACTTGATGTGGCCAAGCAATATGCGTTGAGCTTTATCGACTCGACTCAGGCGGCTCCAACACCCGATTGGGAGGCACTGCTGGCCGAGGTTCAGGCGGGGCTGACTTACTCTGGTACTGTGACACGTACTATTGAAGAGTCCTCCGGCGATAAGACCTACGTCTTTACCCTGGAAGAGAACGGAGATTCTATTCAGGTCAGCCGCGAAAACTCGACAGAGAATGCGATGACGCTCTATCTCTCAGGAGCAACCGGCTATATCTATGGCGGGGATACTCTGGTGGGTACTGCACACTTGGGTAACAGTCAGGATGGTCTGCAGCTGAGTCTGGTGGATGGTTCCATTCAGACCTATCCGAACGCGAATCCAGACCCAATGGCGGGCTTGCAGGACTTCCTGGACTTCCTCCAGGTGCTGATCCCACCGGCGGAGGAAACCGCAGCGCCTTAAGCTAGGAAAAGGCAACCAATCAAAAGGCCACGCGATGCGTGGCCTTTTTTTGTAAGGTCTGTGCGCACCGTCCGACTACTGCATAAATGGTTAAATCAGGATGTTTCCCGGCTATGTCGCTTACCTTTACCGATCTGAACAGCATAGATCTCAATGCTCTGACCCGCTTGCTGAATTCTGTACAGGTGCGGACGCACCTTGTCGATCATCCTGAATTTACGGAAGCGACTACCCGGGAGTGGGTGGCCTCTAAACTAGCCCTTGAAGCCAGTGGTAAGGGGAGGATCAAAGCCGTATTGAAAGGGGGACAGCTGGCGGGCTGGTGTGGTGTGCAGCCAGACGAGCAGGGATGTGAACTTGCTCTGGTTCTGGCCCCGGATTTCTGGGGGATCGGACCGGCAATATTCAGGCAACTGATGATCTGGGCGGGGGAGCTGGGGCATCAGACCGCCAGAATTCATCTGTTGGAAACCCGCAAAGTCTATAAAACGTTGAGGCGGATGGCAGACTCTGTCTGCGAAACAGAACTGATGGGAAGAAAATTCACGACCTACGAACTGAACTGTCAGGTCGTGTGACCTTCGTATAACTTTAATTTGCTTCGCTGATCTGAGCTTTTAACGCTTTCTGCTGCTGTTCATATTTGGCGAGCTTGATCTGCTCCTTCTCTATCATTGCGGCAGGAACACGAGCGATAAAGCCGTCGTTCTGAAGCTTGTTGGTGATACGCTGAATCTCCTCTTCCAGGCGATCAACTTCGCTCTGAAGTTGAGAAACGTCCTGGGTTTGAGCGGTAGCGTCAGACATAGTAATTACCTCCGTGTGGGAATTGCAGTCGCGTTAACACCTTAAGTGTAGACGCTTTCCGGAGGTTTGCCTGACAATCCGGATAAAGCCGGATGCCAGGCATCAGAAGCAGGTTTGAGGAGGGTTCAGAACACGTCCGTCACCCTTGCTCAGGCGACTTCTGAAATGTCCTGTTCTGCTTTCGCTGCTTTTGTCTCGTCCAGCATCAGGCCGCTACTGTCGATAAAGCTGACATCAGTAATACCGATGAAGCCCAGAACATGCCTCAGGTAGCCACTGATAAAGTCGTACTCAGAGCCCAGTACCGTGCCACCTGAGGTTACGACTATGTAGGCCTTTTTACCGGTCAGCAGACCTTCCGGTCCGTTTTCTGTATAGCGGAAGGTCTCACGCGCACGGGCAATCATATCGATCCAGGCCTTCAGTGCCGCAGGCACATGGAAGTTGTAGACCGGGGCGGTAATCACCAGCGTATCGGCCTCCCGCAGCTCCTGAACCAGCGCATCAGATTTCGCGAGAGCCGCTTTCTGAGCGTCGGTACGGTCTGCCGGGTCAGTGAAGTTGGCACCGATCCAGGCTTCGTTAATCAGATCGATGCCCTTTGCGAGGTCGCGTTCAGTGATAGTGCTATCCGCAGTCGCGAGTCTGGCGACCAGTTTGTCTGCAAGTACCCGGCTTACGGAACCTTCGTTTCTCATGCTGGCATCAACGCGAAGAATATGTGTCATGTCTGGACTCCTTGTGTCTCAGTAGTGAATGACACCAGAATATTCCTGCACGTATTCCAGAAAAATACCGTAGTATTCAAAATATTATTCTGAAAATCAGAAATATAAGGTGGGTAGCAGAGTGAATGAGCTCGAAGAAGTCCGTGTGTTTGTCACGCTGGTGGAGTGCCACAGCGCTTCGAAAGCGGCTGAGAAGCTCGGTGTGGCAAACTCTGCCATCAGTCGCCGGATGAAGGCACTCGAAGAGCGCCTGGGGGTTCAGTTGCTTCAGCGAACCACCCGGACTATGCATCTGACGGATGACGGCCAGTTATTCTACGACCGTTGCCGTAAGTTACTGGACGACTGGAACGAGGCTGAGCAGGAGGTTATGCAGTCTGTCTCTACACTGCGAGGCAACATCAGAATATCGATGCCGCTGAGTCTGGGAATCCTCCATCTGGCCCCTGTTATCAGTGACTTCATGGCAATGCATCCAGAGGTGACTGTCAATTTTGATCTCTCTGACCGACGTGTTGACCTGGTCGAAGACGGTTTCGATCTTGTGTTCCGGATTGGCCACCTGGAAGATTCGACGCTGATTGCGCGACGGGTTACCCGTGTGCGCCACATGGTTTACTGCTCTGCGGAATTTGAGAAAAAGCACGGGCCGTTTCATCATCCCGATGATCTCACAGGGATACCTGCGCTGGGTTACAGCAACCTGCGTCACCCCGGACGTTGGCCGTACCGAAGCCCGACGGGTGAAGAAGGGGAGGTACGCCTCAGCCCGACGATACTTTCTAACAATGGAGAAGCGCTGATCTCGGTGGCCGAGCGCGGCTTAGGAGCGGGCTGCCAGCCCACTTTCACACTTCATGATGCATTTTCTGAGGGGCGCCTGATTCCCATATTGCAGGAATACGAGTGGTTTGGGATGAATCTGTACGCGGTGTACCCGCGTTCACGTCATCTTTCCCGGCGCATTCGTACTCTCATCGACTACGTGATTGAACGCCTCGGGAAAGAACCGTATTGGGACGAATGTCTCAGCTGCGGATCATCGTCTCAGCGGTAAATCCGCTGAGCCCATTCCGTCAGCCCGGACACCACACTACCGAAGTGGTCGCCGTCCAGTAATGGAAGATCACCAATCACCTGGCTGACCGCCTCACGGATGACCGGAGACTTCGCGCTCCCTCCCGTCACAAAGATCAGATCAGGAGTTACCCCTGCCTGATCAATCGCTTCCTGCATCAGAGCAATGATACGTTCTAACGGTCGTTCGATCGCGTCGGCCAGTTCAGCGCGGGAAATGTCGGTGCTCAGGGCTTTCTCAACAAAACCCAGATCAACGTGGGTGGAGTCGTTGTCCGACAGGTCGATCTTTGCATTTTCAGCAAAGCGAACCAGTTGTGGGCTTTGCTTGTTCTTACGTAGTTTAATCAAACGAGCGATCACATCCGGTTCAGTACAGTCACGTTGAAGTTGCTCCAGATACAGCCCGGTTTCAAGGCTGCTGAAGCGGGTGAGGGCGGAAACATCGTTCGTCGCCACAGCATCCAGAAACGTTTTAGTGGGCATCGGCTTACCACTTTTAAGTGGCGAGCGCATACCAAACAAAGGCATAAGTTGTTCTGCAGCCAGTCGGATATCCAGATCGTTACCGCCCACACGCTCACCGGTGTGTGCCAGAAAGTCCGGCGTGCGGTCTTCTTTATTCAGGTGATCCGGCCCCATACGCACCATGGCACAGTCACTGGTACCACCGCCGATATCCACGACCAGCACGGTTTTGTTCTCGTCCAGGCGACGCTCAAAACTCAGGCCAGCTGCGATCGGCTCATACTGAAACTCCACACCTGTAAAACCACTGCGCTTGGCAGCGGTCGTCAGAATAGCCAGTGCCTGCTGGTTACTCTGTTCTGCATTCATACCCTGAAAATTCACCGGGCGGCCAATCACTGTACGGGTCAGCGAGTCACCCAGGTTCGCCTCAGCACGTCGCTTAATCGTCTGCATCATGGCCGTGACGATATCTTCAAAGAAGCCGACAAACTCAGGGCGAAGACCACTGGCACCCAGAAAAGATTTGGGTGACTTAACGAAATAGCCTTCCTCTGGGTCTGTAAAGTACTGACGGAATGCTTCATGGCCAACAAACGTCACATCGTCGTCAGGCATAAGATCCAGCTCATTGCGGGCACGCAGAGCCATCTGAAGTTGCGGCTTGCGCAGGGCGATAAAGTCGTCGCGACCAGACGTAATGCCGTGGCTGACCTGCTCGGTGATAAGCTCGCGAGCCAGTGAATAGAGGGCAGATGGCATAAAAGATTTCTCGCCATCGACCGGCAATAGGCGGATATCGCCGTTATCAGCAACGCCGATAGCGCAGTTAGAAGTGCCGTAGTCGAAACCGCAGATCATGGGGCAGCTCTCGTAAAAAAGCGGGAAGGTAGCATAATTCGACGGTAAATTTCAGCTACTGCGGGGGGCTCAGGTACACTCTGTGTTGGTGGTAAAAGGACTGCGAAGTAGAACAATGCGCACCAAAATTGGCAATTACAAACTCAGGCATGTGAACCGTAAGCGTAAAGACTGGCGCAGAATAGCACTGACTGAACTCGGGCTGCTTGTGAATGCATGGGTCAGTGCTTTCTTCGTGCCTATGTATTGGCTGGCTGATTCAAATTACGCTGTCCATGCTGTACTTGGTTCCGCGTTTGTTCTAAGCAGTTTGTGTTGTATTGGCTTATTCCTGATCAGGCATTCAACTTTACGGGAATCGTCCTGGGTATCGAATATTCCATCAATCATATTCGAAGTCTCGATCGGGATTATCGGCTTCTATTTACTGATGAATTTTCTATTGAAAGGCTATCCGCCGATTCTCTTGGTACTACTGCTTGCGTTATATGCTCTGCCTTTTGTTTATGAGTCAGTTCTTCCTCGTCCCGCCGGAAAATCTGAAATATTTGGTTCTTCTATTGCAGACACCCCAGAGCATATGGATTCTGAACCTGCTTATAAGCAGGGACCGGGTCTAGGTAAAGACGATCGCTGAGTAGAATAATCAGCGATCTAATTTACGCTGCACTGATTTTACAGGCGCTCCATATATACCGACGTTTCAGAAATTACAGAGCCGTGATCATAAAACTCAATCTCAGGGCAGATGTCGCAGTGTGGGAAAGACAGAATTACCTTTCCGTTATTGAATTCGTATTCCCCACCAATACCGCCTGAAGAGTCCTGACTGGGGGTCTCCGGATAGGTGATTTCATTCGTGACGATAAAGCTTCCGTCATTGTTCAGCGTCATCAGCTGGGTTTCCTGACGCACTAGCCGTGAGGTGTCCGGCTGATAGGTACGGATATCGGTATCAAACGTCAATACTGAGATGTCATCATTCAGCATAAAGTTTTTGTTGTAGTTATCGATCTCATCCACGACAACTTCTGTCATATAGCCGTTGTCACAGTGGACGTTGTAGCCGGTATATTCGACAGCAGAAAGATCCCAGGTCTGAGGTTCAAGCGTCGCGTAGGCGTCAGCCAGAGCGCTTTCGCCTGTATTCCCTCGGACAGTCACTGACGCACCAGGTATATCCCCGATTAATATCAGATCGTCAACGGAAATCCATTTTCTTGGAGTAAGAACTGCTGTGGCTCCTAACTCTTCCGGATCATTAAAGCTTGCAAGAAGCATTTCAAAGAAAGAAAGTTCAGTGACATCTTCCTGGTAAAGGTTTCCATCAGCTGAAAATACAAACTCACCAGCGGATACGTCATCCATGTCATTGATCGACAGTTCCTGCCAGCGGCCGATAATGCAGCTCTGAATGTCCGTGGCGCGGGTGTCAAATGTCACTTGTTCCTGACCGCCGCATGCGGTGAGTAATAGGGAGGCAACAGGTATGGCGAACGCTACTCGCTTGAGCATAATCAAATCCTTCTGAAAGTATTATTGGAACATCGACTTTAGCGACATATCTTCATTTCAGATAGGACAGTGAGTGCCGGAATGTTTATCCGGCACTATCAATCAACGCATGCTTTTCCACCGACACCGGTACTGACTTAAACGCAGGTGTCCGGCTCCGCTGGTCGACAGTCTGGCCGACCAGCACATTCGCTTCAGGATAATAAGCGGCGATATTTCCACGCGGCAGATCAAAGGCCACAACGTCTAAGTTACGCATTACACCGGTATCAGAACGCAGGGTGACTTTGTCTTTCTCCTGCAAACCCAGTTCTGCGATATCATCTTCGTTCATCAGCACACAGTGGCGATGCTTCGTATCGCGATAGCTGTCGCTTTCTTCATAAATGATGCTATTGAACTGGCCTTCGCTGCGGATACTCATCAGCGTAAAGGCGTGCTGTGGCAGTTCAGTGCGTTCTGGCTTGTGGCTGTTCACAATAAACACCGCCCGGTTATCCGGCATATTAAATTCAGGGCTGTGCTTAATGCGGTTGCGAATGAAGAACTCTTTCTTAGCAATATCAATGTCAGCAAGATCCTGCATGCCCGGAATGGATTTGGCGATGGCCTGGCGGATGGTGGCGTGTTTCTTAAATGTCGAGAAATCAAAACGGCTGGATTCAATCACTCCAGTGCCTATATCCGCCAGTATATCGACTTCGGAGCGAAGGTTTTCGAGGCGATCAATGCCGCCGTCACTCAGGCGCACGTAGTTGAACATTGACTCCTGACTGGTCGGATCGTGTTCTTCGTCACGGGCGAGCACGGGGAATATAATGCTTTCGCTGGTGTCACAGCCATGCACATGGCCCTGATTTAACGTAGTTGTCAGAAAGACTTTAAACGGAATACGGTCCAGTGCCTTTTCTGCCCACAGACTGTCCGGTGCAGCAGCATATAGATTGCCACCCAACATTAAGGCATTGTCGATTTCACCGCGTTCTGCGGCTTGCAGACAGGCCATAGTATCCATGCCTTTATGGCGCGATAACGACACATTCAGCTCGCTTTCAATGGCGCTGAAAACCTGTTCGGCCAGCACCGGTTTCACCCCCATGGTGCCGACGCCCTGAATGTTAGAGTGCCCACGCAATGGCAGCAGGCCAGCGCCGGGTTTACCCAACATGCCACGCAGCATGGCCAGATTCGCAATCGCCTCAACATTTTCTACGCCGTGCAGGTGGTGGGTCATGCCCATGCCCCAGGCGAATACTGCGCGCTCCGCACGTGCATATAATGCAGCAACGTCGGCGATTTCATCCTGTGATAGCCCGGTAATCGCTTCGATTTCATCCCATGAGGTCTTGTTAATATCCTGCAGGTAGGCGTCGAAGTTACGGGTGTACTGCTCAATAAAGGCCTGATCGTGTTGGTGGTTGTCGATGATGCTTTTGGCAATGCCTTTAAATACCGCCAGATCTGTTCCGATATTCGGCTGCAGATATGCTGAGGCGATTTCATTTCCGCCCATCAGTAATGATTTCGGGCTTTTCGGCACGGCGAACTTCACCAGCCCAGGTTCTTTCGCTGGGTTAACCACAACGACCTGCCCACCACGTTCACGGCAGTTTTTCAGCTGATGTATAAAACGGGGGTGATTGGACGATGGATTGGCGCCGAGCACAAATATCAGATCTGCCTGACCCAGGTCCGCGAGTTCAACTGTCGAGGTTCCAGTACCGATTGTGGTGGCCAGTCCATTACCAGACGCCTGATGACAAAAATATGAGCAGTTATTGATATTGCTGCTGCCGTATAAGCGCGCCATTAACTGCAACACGAATGCGGCTTCGTTTGATGAACGACCCGAGGTATAAAAGAAGCTTCGCTCCGGCGCAGACGCCTTAAAACGTTCCTGAACCAGTGCAATGGCGTCATCCCAGGCCATCGGTTTGAAAGTGTTCGCATCAGCGGCTTTATGCAGTGGTGTGCCCAGCCGACCGAGATGCTCCATTTCGTAAGACGACAGCTCTTTGAAGTCAGTAATGGTGTGGTCAAACACCGGCAGCGGGATTGGCCCCTGGATATCCGTCGACTGTGCCTGAACGCTTTTGTTGCATACCGACGGAAATTCATCCAGCTCATTGATCATGCCACCGCGCTGGCCGCCCATACCCAGTCCGCAGGCCTTACAGGCATTATGTGCAGCGAGGGCTTTTGCCGCGTCTTTCACGCCAATACGGCGGACAGTATTCAGCGTATAGAGAACTTTCTTAAATCCGCCGCCTACGATCTTTCTGTGCATGAGAAGTGCTGCCAGTCATCAGGTTGATGATTTCAGTAAACCTCAGGCAGATTTTCAGGGCAATACGTTGGATTGCGTAGTCTGTGCCAGAAAACAAGAAGGCGTTACCTTCTTTTGCTGCGTTTCTTCCACCAGATGAGCACGCCGCTGTAACTGAAGTACGCAACAAGCAGACCAAGCAGGCATACCAGAAGCTGATAGGGCCACGAGAACACCTCGCCCATATGCAGGGCATACAGCCACTGAGTCACGGTTGTGGAGGCATACTGTCCCGTCGGCCAGAATGTCGCCAGCAGAGTACCGTGGTGGGCATCAATATAGATCACAGACCGTGCGATATCCGCATCGACATCGCGTGAAGAATGAAAGCGGTATTGGTAAGTGTTTGAAGCCTCAATGTACCTTAGTGAGCGTTCCCAACCAATGTCGACCCCGTGAGTTTGACCGACACTGAGGACTTCTGTTCTCGCAGCCTGCAGAGCCGAGTCAGGATCCATCGGCGGAAGTTCATGGCCCGTACGAGGTGCAGTCGGTGGAGTACCCAGAAGGCTATAGGTCACGGGTTGATACACATCCCGAAGATTAAAGGCCACGGAAGACCAGGCGAATATCAGGAGTAATGCCCACACCCATAATCCAGCAGCGCGGTGTAACAGGAAATGAAAGGTGTAGCCTTTGCTCCTCCAGCGCATTTTATAACTTTGCTTCCAGCGTTTAAAAAATAACTTCAGATTAAATACTTTAACCACGGGCAGAGTTGTTGCCAGTGCGATAAAGCAATCAATCGTCCAGATCAGCGCGATTATCCCGAGAATCCAGATTCCCCACACACCGGGCAGCCACAGGGTGTAGTGGAGCTTATAAATGAAGCCTGCAAAATTACGTACATCTTCTGTCAGGTCACCCCACACACGGGTGCCCGCAATGTCACCGGTATAAGGGTTCAGAAACAGGCGATTGAACTGGTCTGATCCGTTGACGTAGAAACGTAGTGTTCGTCCAGGGCTGAACTCTAGAGGCATCATGTTGATGTCGCCACCAGACTGCTGGCTGTATTCAGACGCAATCGCGAATAACTGAGCTTCGGGCAGATAGTCTGTTCCGGTTTCAGGGGTAGTGAAGAGGTGCGGATTCAGCCACTCATCAATTTCATGGTAATAGGCAAGAAAGCTGCCGGTAAGCCCCGCCAGAAAAAGAAACATCGCCGTAGTAAGACCCAGGTAACGATGCAGAATGACGAATGTCTGTTTGTGTCTGGCTTGGAAAAACATAAGCTCTTCAATGAAAAAGGGCCCGCGAGCGGACCCTGTTAATCTGCAGTGCTGTTATATCAGAACTGCACGCGGCTACCCAGCACTATGGTCCGGCCCGGCCCCTCGGTATAGTAGCTGGCATTGGTCGTCAGGCTTTGTGATGCTACTGGGAAGTAGTCTTCATTCAGCAGGTTTTCGACCCCTGCGTATACCTGCCAGTCGCCCGGCTGGTAGGTGATTCGCGCGTTGACCAGCTGATAACCCTCGATCGGACCCTCGTAGTTCGAGTAGTTGCCGTCTTCATCTGCATCGAATTCATCGCGATCTCCGATATGAGTAATGTCGGCGTTAACTTTAATAGCGTGGTTGACCGGCCAGTCGACGTACGCAGTCAGTTTATCCGGGCTGATAAAACGGTTACTCAGTGGATCATCAGTGTCCGGGTTTTCACCCTGAATATGGCTGTATGTCATACCGAGCAGTACACCAGAGTAAAAACGGTAGTCAGCAAGAATTTCTGCGCCGTAAATATCCTGAGGTTCACGAACCGGCAGATATACGCCAGTGTTAGGATCTTCAACCGTTGAAGTTCCCAGAGTCGACGTACTCTTATAGATCGCAACTTCGACATGCAGATTATTGATATCGCTGCTGGCACCGATTTCGAGATGCTCAACTTTTGATGCTTCTGTCTGGACCTGAGACAGGCTGGTTACCGTTGCGCTGCGCAGCAGGCGTCCGAGATCTGAAATATCGTAGCCTTCTGAGTAGTTAATGAACGGGCTGAATTCTGGCATCGCCGTGTAGCGGACACCCAGGTTATAGGTGGTCAGGTCATAGTTCAGCGTTCCGCCTTCTACAGCGAAGGGAACCGAGCAGGTGGTTTCGTTGCGGCACAGCTTCAGTGTGTCGTAGTCATTAACATCGATTTCGGTTTCCTGGTAACGGATCCCCGCTTTGAACATCCAGTTGTCGTTCCAGTTGAGATTATTCTGAACGTACGCAGCCGTATTGTTCATATCCATTTCTGGCACCCAGATACGACCATCAACCAGTGGCTGAGAGCTGACATCCTGAAGATAGTCGATACCGTAAGTTACGCGGTTTTCGAAATCAGAAAAGCTGAACACGCTTGAAAGGTCGGTCCGCAGACCCTGTTTCTCAGACAGAATGACAGATTGACCGCCGTCATAACCTTCGTCTGGGTTCGCCAGGGCAGTACTGAAAAAGAAAACGTTCTCGATACGTTGCTTATACGCATCAACCGAAAGCGAAGTGTTCCGGAATACCTGATCGTGGCTGTATTTAACCATCAGGTTGTAGTTGTCTTTAGGGCCTTGAGGTTCACCCGGACGGTCTTCGCCTGTGTCGTTGTCGACAGCAATTGTTTTCTGGCCTTCACTGTAACTGCCTCGCTCATCAATCAGGTTGGTATCCTGTTGAGAATCAAAGTAGTTATAGGTCAGCTGTATACGTTGCTGGTCGTCAAAAGCCCAGCCCAGTTTAGTCAGCAGGTTCTGTGTTGTAAGGTCTGACAGACCATATACTAGGCCCATAGTGTCACCGTCGGAGTCTTTCTGTTCGCCGTAGCTGTCATAAGCACCGCTGACCAGGTAAGAAAACTGACCAATAGTCCCGCTGACGGTTGAGTCGATGCGTTTGCTCAGACTGTCTTCAAATTCGACCGCTGAAAAACGGGTGCTGACACCAATATCACCACTGAATTCAGAATCCGGGTCGGGCTGCTTAGTGATGTAGTTAACCAGGCCACCCGAAGCACCGTGACCATAAAGCGAAGAAGAACCTTTGATCACTTCAATGCGCTGCAGCGCAGCAGCATCAATGGTCCGCAAGCCCAGAGAGCCGTCACGCAGCGGAGTAGACTGCGGAACACCGTCAATCAGAATCAGCGCATTCCGACCGCGAAGTTTAAATCCGGAGTTACTCGTACTGGCTTTTGCTGGAGAAAAACCGGGTACCTGAATAGACAGAAGCTGTTGAATCTCCGGTGATACTTTTAATCCTTCCTCAATTGCTTCCTGTTCCAGGAGGTTGACCGACGCAGGAATGCTGGCGACACGCTCTACCGCTCGGCTGCCAGAGACGATAAGACTGTCCAGCTCGACTTCTTCCGCGGTGGTGGTACCCGCAAGTACGATCAGCGTGGCTGCTGAGATACTCCGCATTGTGTTCTCCTTTCATTCTCATTTGATAATCGTTTGCATTATGAAGGAATTTGTCATGAATGAAAGTAATTATTGTTTTTGTTTATTTTTGTTGAGGCAGGACATTTCCGGCTGACTTTTTCGTGACTTGCCAGTCGCTGTCCAAAAAATACTCAGAATTTGGTAGGGTACACCGTTCAGGCCACTCCCAGTTTTTGGCCCGGAACTGACGCATGGACACCATGTGCTGACAATGTGGAATGCCAGACAGGATAAAAAAACCATGGCTCAACTCAGACTCGCTGCCGTATTTTCGGCATTCGCGCTCGCCTCGTGTGGTGGTGACGGCACTAACCTGAAAGGACCGGACAGCTTCCGGGTAAATGCTCAGGTGTCCGGTGCAGGAAGCGTGACTCCAGACTCTGTCGATGTCGTTGAGGGCAGCAGCGTCCAGATGGTGCTACAACCGGGTGAAGGGGCCAATCTCGTGTCCGCCACGGGTTGCGGAGGGGCAGCCGCCAGTAATCTTTTTTATATAGCCAACGTCTCGGCAGACTGCACGGTCAATGTGGTGTTCTCGGACGCTCAGCAGGCTCCCTCTAATGAAACAGACGAAGAGCCGCCCCGGGTATCCGGCGCCGTCTCTGCCGGCAATGGCCGGGTCATCGTTCAGTTTAACGAGCCCATGTCTGCTGATCTCGTCGACTCCGTCGTTAACTTCAATATTACCCGCACCGACACCCAACAGATCCTCCCGGTACTGGCTGCAAGCTTTGTTGATAGCCGCCAGCAGGCCGTGCTGTTAGAAACTGGCTCTCAGATCAACACTGAATACAGCATCATTGTGGTTAATGCCTATGACATTGCTGGTAATGCCATTGCACCACCGGCAGAAGAAGTCGAGGTAAATCCTAATTCGGCCACTTTCATCGGTACCCGCCCGGATGGCGATGACCTGATCGATAGCGACGAAGACGGCCTCGCTGATTACATCGAACTCGAAGGCTGGCCGGTGATCGTCACCCGTACCGACGGCACCACAGAAACATTCCACGTCAGCTCCGATCCACTCGACCCCGACACAGACAATGACGGCGTACCCGATAACGACGAACGCCACGGCGGTTTAAATCCACTGAGTATCGACACCGATGGCGACACCCTCGATGACGACGCCGAATGGAACCGCATTTATTCTGACGGCACCAAGCAAGACACCGACGGTGACGGCATTCAGGATGGCTTTGAATACGTCTTCTTCAAAACCTCACCGATTCTGGCCGACACCGATGGCGACCAGATGGACGACCCGAGCGAAGTGGCGTCAGGCAATCGCAATCCGCTGATGGCCGATATGCCGATCCCGGATATCGACGTGGGCCTGGTGAATCTGCAGCTGGATACCCGTTTAACCTACACCGATGAAAGCGGGCAGGTCGTTACTGAATCCAACACCAGTGAAGCCACGCTGACGCAGGGTAATAACCAGACGTACTCCTCGGCAAATGAGAACTCAACCAAAGAGACGGTTGAAAACTCCGTTTCACTCACACTCAGCGCAGAGAAAGAAATTAAATACGGCGTGACCGATGGCGGTGGCAAAGGCAGCACAAAATTCAGCGCGAGCCGGACAACGTCCTCATCCAATACCAATGAATGGGGCAGCACCGTCTCATTTGGCGAAGAGAGTAACCAAAGCGCCGAAGAGGCCTACCACGACTCACTGACCACCGAAAACGCCCGCGATACCCGCGAGAGTATTACCCGTGAAGTCTTGGGTGCGTCGATGCGTGTCGACGTAACCGTGGCCAACGCCGGCAATATTCCATTCTCAATCAGCAACCTTGAGCTGACTGCACAAGCACAAGACCCGAATAACCGCCGCCGCATTATTCCTATCGGCTCGCTTGTACCGGAAAACGAGAATCTCGATTCTGTGAATATCGGTGCCATTGGTGAAACCGCTCGCGGGCCGTTTATTTTCCGTACCGAGAACGTCTTCCCGCAAGAAATTGAAGACCTGATGAAAAACCCGCGTGGCTTAGTTGTGCAGTTAGCGAACTACGACATCACTGACGAAAACGGCAACAACTACGCCTTTACGTCTCAGCAGATTCAGGACCGTACCGCCGAGATTACGTTTGATATGGGTAACGGTGTGGTTGAAAGCTACCGCATTGCCACCGCCAGCGATCACCACCCATCCACTGGTGCGCCCAACGGCATTAGCATGAAACGTGCGTTAGAGATTGCCGGTATCCGTGGCACGCAGATTATCCGCGACGGCGGCAACGGTGTGGTCGAAACCGTCGCCGCGCCAACCTCCGACGACGAACAACTCGAAACGGCGGGTAGCAGCGTCGAGCCGCGCAGCATCATTATTACCGCTGGTGACGACAACGGCATCGCTACCGTACCGGGTGGTGACGATATTCTGGTAGAGCCTGATTACGCGATGGAAGTGTTCGCGACCTCTGCGGTGATTATTGATGGCGGTAACGGCATCGCCGAAACTGATGTCTCCGGTGACGATAACTTAGTCAGCAGCCTGAACGCCGAGATTGAACCCGGCCAGGTGGTCATACGCGCAGGCGACGACGGCATGATTGATTCCATCCCGACCGGCGACGACGTACTGGTTGAAGCAGGGCAAGAGCATTACGTACTGACGCGCTTCCGCGATGTGGAAGCCATCGCCGGTGAAGCCCGATTCTGGGTACTGTTTACCAACAACCTGAACATCGAGAACGTCGATTTCGATAACCTGCGTCTGCGCTCTGGCCAGCAATACAACTTCACCTACGTGCAGGACAAAGACCTTGACCGCGTCTGGGCGCGTGAAGAATATCTCCATGGCAGTTCAGATGAGAGCATCAATACCGACGGCTGCGATCAGGGAAATGCTCTTGAGGTGTGCGATACGCTCTCCGACTACACCGAAATCAAAGAAGGCTGGATAGTACAACTGCGAGGGTCTAATCAGAGCTACCGTGTCTTCTCCAATCCGGGGCAGGCCGACTCAGATCGTGACGGTTTAACCGACGACCTCGAACGGGCCTGTGGGCTTGATCCGCGCCAGCGCGATACTGACCTCGACGGCCTGACCGACTATGAAGAAGTCACCGGTCAGCGCGTTGATGGCAACATCGTCACGCCTATGGTTAGCATCGACGTCGATGACTCCAGCGTGCCGTCCATGACCATTACACCGTATTTAGGCGCAGAGCCTGATCCGATTCCGGCAGACCGGGCCACCGGCGCAATCTGGGCAGAGCATCAGGTCACAGCAGAATGCCAGCAGATGCTCGAAGACAAACTCACCGGCGGCTACGCCACCGATCCGCTGAACCCAGACACCGACGGCGACTTCGTTAATGACCTCGCCGAACTGTCACTGGGCCTCCACCCGAACGACCGGGTCGACGGAGCAGACTTCCTCGATGACGACGGCGACGGCCTGGTGAACTCCGCCGAAACCAATGGCTGGGTCGTGACCGAAGCCTTCTGGGGCGCAAGCCGCACAGTGACATCAGACCCAACCAAAACCGACACCGACGAAGATGGCCTGCCGGACCTGCTTGAGTTCTATCTCAAGACCGACCCACGCAGCACCGACACCGACGGCGACGGCATTAACGACGGCGATGAATACCGCAACGGCGGTGACGTCTGTGTTGTCCGCGGCAATCCATGCATTACCTTTAATCAGGTACCGGAGAACGACTACGCCGCCTTCGTACGCGCCTGTAATCTCGCACCGGCCTGTAACGTCGCCCAGATCGAATCGACACTCGCGGCCGAAAGCCAGTTTGGTACTAACCCAAGCTCTGTTGATAGTGACACCGACACACTCTACGACCGTGAAGAACTTGGCCTGCCACAGGGCGCGACGCCGCCACGCCGGATAACCATTAACGGCAGTGATATAGGCATCTTTGTATCAAATCCGCGCATCAGCGATACCGATAACGACGGCCTGAACGATCAAACTGAATATCTCGACTACACCAACCCGAACGCGGGCGATTCAGACGGAGACGGTAATTCAGATTTCTTTGAGAAAACCACCTCAGGCACGAATCCACGCCAGGGCGATATCAAATACAAGATCTGGCTGGACGGTTTTGACCTGCGCGTCAACGCCGCGACCTGGCTGGATGTCAACGCAGGGCGGACACTTACCGAATGCGACTTCCGCATATCAGTAGGTACCTTCACATACGATGCAACACTGCCAGCAGGTACACCAATCCCGTGCTACTACGGCGAATACACCGTAGACAGCAATAACGTCCTGCAGCCGGGCTTAGGCTTCCCGGCTGTTGAGGCCTATATCCAAACCAACGGCGGCAATAACAACTACTGCTACCTCAGCATCCCGTTGGATTACGGCAAGGTCGAAGGCGCGCACTACACCGCGACCTGCTCACACAACAACGGCACCTATAACGACATCGACTTTACTGCGCGCTTCTACTTTGATCGGTTGGAGGAGTGACGGTAAGGGAAGAAGGGCCTTTAGAGTAATGAAACAGCCGCCGTTGGGCGGCTGTTTTGGTTGTGAGGGGGGAGGCAGCATGCCTCATGAAGAATTGAATTCAGTTTCTGGGAAAAAAATTTAGTTGTATCCATAACGAATGATGGTAATGAATATAAATTAGACTATTTACGCCTATATGTGAGCTGGCGAGAATGCACAGAAAATCAGCTTCTTTCATATCTAAAGGAAGAAACTGACGATAAAGGATGTCGTTATTTTCCATTGCGTGATTGGCGATCGAATTTAAGTGTTTGCTATAGAAACGACCTTAAGATACTTTTCTCTTAAGGATTAGAAAAAGTGCAATTTTAAGTTCAGCTATTGGGTTAACGGTTAGATACATGGAGAAGAGTGATTCTGGAGGCGTAGGGGCAAAAAAAGGATTCTTATATCAGGATCTAGTTACCGCAATTTATTTGTTGTCAATGCTTCGCGATAAAAGTATTAAATGTATTAGAATGGAAGTCGCTGATGACTTTGATATTGTTTACGGTGACCATATTGAGTATGTACAAGTAAAAACAACTTCTTCTGATAAGAGTTGGAGTATCAAAGAGCTAACTGAAACATCCAAAAAAAAAGTCGTTGGTCCGAGGAATGGGATTAAATATGAGGACAACACGGACTCGATTCTACATAAATCACTGGCTAACGATAAGGATGGGAAATCAAAATTTAAAATAGTAACACCAAGGTCAGTTTCAGAGAATCTAGCATATTTACGAATATTACCCAGTGATAGAGAGAATCCTGACTCCCGAACTAAGCTGTTGAATTCTCTTTCGAGAAAAATAAAGGGATACAAATCTCCGGGAGGGCAGAATATTGAATACTGGCTTGATAATACGCACTGGCGAGTTATACCTGATGAAGATGGTATAGAAGCTATTATTTTCAGTGAAATTATAAAGTCGTCATCAGAAATATTTGGCTGTATTTTAGATCCCAAAGTCGATCCACTTCGTATTTTATCCGGTATTATGCTGCACATTCAGAAAAAAAGCTCAGCATCAAGGGTTATGGTATCCGCTGATGGGAAGTCATATTTTAGAAAAGATTTTGTAGCGTGGTATAGAGAAGAGCTACTTTTATGTGGTTCATCTACGGGTAGCTTTACTAAGGTCTACTCGAATAATGTAACCAGAATGAAACCTATTCTTACGGAGTTTCTTAGAGAAACTAATTATTTCGAATTCTCCGGTAAAAAAGAGTGCCGTGCTGTTGAGCGTAAATATCACCTAGATGAGTATCAGTATGAAAATATTTCAAGATCTATGATTAAATGGATGCCGGAGGTACTTCTTCGCGCTAGTGAATTAGCTGAAGTTGGCTCGTCTGGCCTGATAGAGAAATATTCTGAGTTTAGGAAAAAAGGCTTGGGCTCTCTCCAGGAACTCGATATTTTGGCTTCAAGAATTTTATTGCATTCTTTCATTCGAACGAACTTTGCATCTCAACCTATATCGGCTCAGATATTATTTGATGATTACGATAGTTCAGGTTTTGATAATATACACATAGTTAATTTTGATGATCTGCCAGATAAGATCTACATGGGCTTTAGCTATTTTATTAAGGCAGATAATTTAAATTCTGAAATTGCTAAAATTATTGGTGACTTTGATAATGTTCTTTCATCACCGGAATTCGAAAATACTGGTGATAAGTTGCTTGAAATAAAAGAAGATGGTTACCTGTTGAAGCATGATATTAATGAGATTCTTCAGTCTGGACTATCCCTGAACGATAATTTAGATCGATTTACATTTGTATTCTTTATCGGGTACGAAACGCCAATTCTAGAGGCTAACAAGGGGCTTGAAGCTGAAGTGGCGAAGAAAATTATCATTGATGATGTAACTCATAAATTCAAGTTAATGATAGAGTCGTTGATCGCTATTCGAGGCTTCTATCAGAAGATTGATGCGGTCGTCGTTTTCTACCCCTTGCCTGAGCTTGAAAAGCTATTTAGTAGTCTTAAACGTGAAATTGAGAATGTGTGAATGGATTCTGTGGCCTGTAAAGATATGAAAAAACTTCTGGATGGTGAGATTTCACCATTCAGCTATTTGAAGATTGCGAATGATTATCTTGCTTCGCCAGAGACGATAAACGTTGGCAGAGAATATATTATAAGGGCTCTAGATAAAATTAATTTATTCGAGAGTAACAGTAAGACGTTTAAAATTTTAGTTCGGAAGTCAGGATTATATCCGTATCTCGATAAGTATTTTTCGGATGGTCAAGGCGATGAAACAAAATTCGTATTAGAACTATACGATTCTGGTTTGAATGGGTTCATATTTCATTCGATGCAAGCAAAAGTTTTTAATTCTATAGTCTCTGGTGAGAATGTAATTTTAGGTGCTCCTACTAGTATGGGTAAGAGCGCAGTTGTGGATGCCTTGATCAACTCAAAGATGTACAGTTGTGTTGTAATAGTAGTACCGACTATTGCTCTTATAGATGAAACTAGGAAACGTATTGCTAGACGCTTTGAGCATGAATATCAAATAATCTATCACGGCTCCCAAGTTAGAACACGAAAAAGAGCCGTGTATATTTTAACTCAAGAAAGAGTTAATGAAAGAGATGATCTTGATAGTGTAGATCTATTTGTTATCGATGAGTTCTATAAACTTGCTTTTTCTAATGAAGATAGAAGTCGTGTAGTGGCTTTGAATATCGCCCTTAGTAGATTGATGTCCGTTTCAAAACAATTTTTCATGATCGGACCAAATATTGATTTAGTACGCGGTATGGAGTGTTTTGGGCGGGATTATAGATTCATACCTACAGATTTCAGAACGGTTGCGACAAATAATTTTAAATATAATATTTCTCCTAATGATACTGGAGAGAAAATACGAGTTCTTTTAGATATTATTAAAGAATACGAAGGTCAGACCATCATATATTGTAAGTCTCAATCAGAAATCTCTAAGGTTTTTGGAGGTATTGAAGAATTTTTAAATGAGGATTTTGATTTCGATTTTAGAAAGTGGTTAATTTGCAACTATGGTTCTGATTGGGTTTTCAGTAAAGCGTTAAAAAAAGGTGTAGGAATACACCATGGTTCACTTCCACGTGCCCTGCAGCAGAAAGTTATTGAGCTTTTTAATAATAAGAAAATACGATTTTTGATCTGTACTTCTACACTTATCGAAGGTGTAAATACTGCAGCGGAAAATGTTGTGATATATGACAACAGAAAAGCAACGGTATCTATTGATTCATTTACTCAGAAGAATATTTCAGGTAGAGCTGGGCGTATGAGTCAACACCTTATTGGTAATGTTTTTAGTCTGGAGGGGGATACAAAGAATGAAACTCCCTCAAATGTTGTTGAATTAGGCGTTACTCAGCAAGAAGGAGATGAGAGTTTAGGCTTGATTGCGTCGATCCAGAGTGAGCATTTGACTGCCCAGGGGAAAGAGGAGTTATCAAGGTTTGTTCAACGTGCTGGTCTTCCCCTAGGAATTTATCAAACTAATTCAAGATATTTAGTGACGGATATAGATGAAGGTTATGAAATAATTAAAAGATACAGCATCGAAGAATTACGATTATTTGTTAATTTTGGAAAGTTTGATTCAGTTAGAATAGACCTTTTTGTTCGTTTTATGAAGAAGGTGGAGTTTAGGTCTTTACAACGGATGTCACTGCATTTTGATGACAATAATGATTTTAAAAATAGGTTCTCATGGTATTTGTTTTCAAATTCACACTCTGAATATCTGAAAGATAGATTGAAATATATATACGGTTATTACTCTTCTGAGAAAAGTAGATCGGAGGAGACCGATAGAGAGTTGAAAATTGTAAGGAATATATTTCGATATAATGTTCCAAGTGCACTGATTCTGTACGAAGAATTACTTAATCACCGTTTAACTGAATATGGCGTTGAGGATAAGGTTGACTTGGGGCATATACTACATGTTTTTGAAAATTCTCATCTCGTCTCGGTATTTTCTGCTTTAGAGGAATCTGGAGTGCCTATTGAGACTTTGGAAAAGTTGGAGTCCGAGCGATTTAAAAATTCTACTTTAGATGCGGTAACTAGGTATCTACGGCGATTTTATCAAGATCTTGAAATACTAGACGACACAGACAGGGTATTCATTAAGACGGCCTTGTTGTGAAAGAATTTTATGAGTTTAGACGGTGACTCTGTGGCTATTTCGGAAGCATACAAAGAGGGAATGGAGCATTACAGAAATTCCGGTGACGATCTTCGTTCTTGTCCGTACGAGCCGGGCTCTAAAGAATATGAGGATTTCAGTGCAGGTTTTTGTCAAGCAATGAAGCGGTGTGATGCAGGGCGAGCTCGTAACTCTGCAGGTAGGGATATGTGGTCGATAAGGGAAGAACTAGAAAAGGCGAGACAGGAGAAGCTGGAAAAAGAGAAAAGCGAAAGAGACAAGGAACGAAAAAGGAAGAAGTACTTACGAGAATCCCGAGGTGAATATTGAACCTGCCTGGGGGTAGTTGAGTGCCTTGATCACACTAACTACAATAGCACTCCGTTAACATATCTCAGGTTCGTACCATGTCCAATAACAAACCAGAACTCCCAAATCACCTGTCCATCAACCCGCGCAGCCCGCACTTCGTTGAAGAGTGCTTTGAGCACGACATCGGCATCCGCTTCAAGGGCAAAGAGCGTGCGGACATCGAGGAATACAACATCAGTGAAGGTTGGGTGAAGATTTCGTCGCCGACGACCAAAGATCGCTTTGGTCGCCCGCTGCTGATTAAGCTGAAGGGCGAGGTTGAGGCGTTTTATAAGTGAGTCTCTGAGCATGGCGCTGGGTTCCCGCCTTCGCGGGAATGACAACAAAGAAACCGCCTGTTGGCGGTTTCTTTGTTTCTGCGGGGGAGAACCCGGTCGTCGTTAGCAAAATACGCTGAACGGCTCCTACAGTTCAGTGGTGGCCAATCAGGCAGCTATGCCGCCTTTGTGCTGGTAGTGTGAGAAGAGCATGGTGGTTTGATCGACCAGGCCAAACACGGCCAGCGCGTCTTCATTCTGCATCATGGCCGCCGATGCTGCTTTGGCTGAGGCGTCATCTTCCCAGACGATAAACTCAATCCAGTGACCGTTCTCTTCGCTGTAGTAGTAATCCCGTGATTTGAAGCCTTCTGCTGTCAGTACTACGGCGTTGAGGTTGGCCATGGCGGTTTCCTGATCGGCAAAGTCTACGTCTCCCCGGAACTGCAGGGCGATGATTTCGAAGCTGTTGTTCAGGTTGGCAGCAGTGGCATGAAGGGGTGGGATAGAAGTTGTGTTGATTGCTGGGTTAAGAGCTGAAGTTTGCATATCCGTTTCTCCGGTCTGTTCTATTCAATTCAAGTCAATTGTCTGGGGTTGTTCCCGAGTTGTGTGTGCGCCTTTGTCTTGGCACAGATTCAGAGTAATCTTATAACCGACATTAAATGTCGGTTATTTTGTTAGGCTGTGAAAATCTAACGAAAGCAGGCTGTTTCAGGAGAAAGATACGCGTGGCAAAAGGTAGCTTATTGAATAAGCAGAATCGTCTGGATCGTCTTGTCGGGTTATTACGGCAGGATGAGGTCTGGACGATGAAGCGCCTCGCGGATCAGCTTGAGGTGAGTGACCGTACGCTGCTGCGTGATATCAATGAACTGCGTGAGCAGGGCGTTCCTATCGAAGCTGAGCGCGGTCCTGGTGGTGGTGTCAGCCTGAGTCGTCGCTGGGGTGTCGATAAGCTGCGGCTCAACCACGAAGAGGTGATCAGTATGCTGGTGTCGCTGGCGATTACAGAGACGCTGCAAAGCCCCTTATTGGCAGAGCCTGTACGCAGTGTTCGCCAGAAGATGACGTTGGGTTTACCTGAGCATCAGCGTCAGGTGGTTAATCAGTTACGTAAGCGTATTCTGGTGGGTGATCCGGCGTCAGGGCAGGTCACGCAGACCTACAGCCAGCCCAGCGCAGCCATTACCAGGCAGGTAACGACGGGGTTCTTTGAGTTGGAGATGCTGGATATTGAGTATGTTGCGGGCACTGGCGCGGTGACTGAGCGCCGGATCGAACCTCAGTATTTGTTCTTTAACTGGCCGGTCTGGTATCTGCTGGGTTGGGATCATTTGCGTGACGCGCCACGGGTGTTCCGGATTGATCGGATGCAGAAGGTGAAGCTTGCGGGTGAGGCGTTCAGACCGCGGGCTCGTTCGCTGATTTTGCAGGGGCTGGATGATTATTATCGGTTGTTGTGAGGGTGGTTTCAGGGATACCGCCGTGAGCAAAATGCGCTGAACGGCTCCTACGGGCGATTATTGAACGCGGTGCAGCCGGTTTATTAATACCGGGATTTCAGTCTGGATGATGCTCCAGACAACGTCGTTATCAATGCCCAGATATCCGTGTATCAGCTGATTTCTGGTGGCGATGATCATTCGCCATGGAATATCGGAGTGCTCTTCACGGATATCTGTCGGGATGTGGGTTGCAGCTTCCCCAATCAGTTCGATATTTCGCAACGTCGCATCGTATGTCAGATTACTGGCTTCAAAGGCTTCTTGGGTCATGCCATTGGTGTAGGAAAGGACTTTCTCACAGCACTCCAGCATATCTTTGATGTAGAACCGCCACTCACGTTTAGTCTTAGGCGACATCAACACGGTCCTGTGTGATGTATGGCTTTAGCTCTTCGCGGACTGCTTTCTCTGTAACCAGGTCTACGGGGCTGCCCAGGGCTTCTTCTAGGTAGAACTGTACGCCGAAGAATTGCTTGGAGGTGGCTTTGCCATCGAAGCCAACGAGGATGTCGATATCGCTGTCTTCGCGGGCGTCGTCACGCGCTGTTGAGCCAAAAAGCGCGAGCGTGGTCAGGCCGTACCGTTCCTGAAGGACGGGCTTGCAGCGGGACAATATGTCGAGTGCCTGTTCGCGGTTCATATATTTGGCCGGTGTGCGTGTTTTGATCAGTTTAACCGAGAGGCCGGTGTTCGCAAAATAGGGCTTTAGATAGGGTAGGCCGTAGGCGGGTTGTTCCAACCCGGATCGCCAAAGCTTCGCGTTTGGCTCCTACATGGAATGGCAGCAGCCTGAAATAAGCGAGATATAAAAAAACGCCAGGTCTTTGCAGAGCTGGCGTTTTTGTTTTCCGAGCAATGTCGCTGATTACAACGCTTTGATCTTTTCGATCTGGTCGTTGAGTTTGGCGATGTCACGCTCGAAGCCGGCGGCTTTTTCTTTCTCTTTTTCGATCACGGCTTCTGGTGCTTTGTCGACGAACCCTGGGTTACCCAGTTTGTTCTGTACTCGCTCCAGTTCTTTGCCGAGTTTTTCAATCGACTTGCTCAGACGCGCTACTTCTGCGTCTTTGTCGATGAAGCCAGCCATGGGTACGAGTACTTCCATGTCGCCCACCAGTTGGGTAACAGACATAGGTTCTTCGTCGCCTTCGTTCAGCCAGGTCAGTTTGTTGAGCTTGGCGAGTTTCATCAGGAAGGCCTGGTTTTCTTCGGCACGGCGGAAGTCTTCGTCACCGCCGTTTTTGAACAGCAGTTCCAGTTCGAAGCCTGGGGCGATGTTCTTCTCGGCGCGGACGTTACGTACGGCGGTAATCACGTTCTGCAGCCATTCGATGTCGGCTTCGGCTTCGGCGTCGATCAGGGCGTCCTGAGCTTCTGGGTAAGCGGCGAGCATGATGGTATCGCCGGATTTACCCGCGAGGTCTTTCACCTGATGCCAGATAGACTCGGTGATGAACGGGATGATCGGGTGTGCCAGTCGCAGAATAGCTTCGAGTACGCGTACCAGCGTACCGCGAGTGCCGCGCTTCTCTTCTTCGGTGGCGTTTTCGTCCCACAGAACTGGCTTAGACAGCTCGAGGTACCAGTCGCAGTATTCGTTCCAGATGAATTCGTACAGCGTCTGTGCGGCCATGTCGAAGCGGTACTGATCCATATGGCGGCGTACTTCGCTTTCAGCGCGTTGCAGGCGGGAGATGATCCAGCGGTCTGCCAGTGACAGGGCAGCGTCTTCTCCGTTCACACCACAGGCGGCTTTCATGGCGTCGGTGATTTCGATCAAGCCGCCATCTGCATTCTCAACGGCCTCTTCGCCGGCCACAGACAACATCACGTAGCGTGAGGCGTTCCACAGCTTGTTGCAGAAGTTACGGTAGCCTTCGAGGCGCTTCATGTCCCAGTTGATGTCACGGCCGGTCGAGGCCATGGCAGCGAGGGTGAAGCGCAGGGCGTCGGTGCCGTGTGGCGCGATGCCTTCCGGGAATTCTTTCTGAGTGCGCTTGCCGATTTTCTCAGCCAGTTGTGGCTGCATCATGTTGCCGGTGCGCTTCTCGAGCAGGTCGTTCAGTGAGATACCGTCGATCATATCCAGCGGATCGAGGACGTTACCTTTCGATTTGGACATCTTCTGGCCGACTTCGTCACGGATCAGGCCGGTCACGTACACGGTTTTAAACGGTACCTGTGGTTTGCCATCGTCATCTTTGCAGAAGTGCATGGTCATCATGATCATGCGCGCAACCCAGAAGAAGATGATGTCGAAACCGGTAACCAGTACGTCGGTCGGGTGGAAGTCGAGCATACGCTTGGCGACTTCCGGATCGTCCAGGTTTGGCCAGCCCAGCGTACCGAAGGTCCACAGAGCAGAGGAGAACCAGGTATCCAGTACGTCTTCGTCCTGTGAGAGCTTCACGTCGTCAGCCAGGTTGTTGGCTGCGCGTACTTCGGCTTCGTCGTGGCCAACGTAGACGTTACCTTCTTCGTCGTACCAGGCCGGGATACGGTGACCCCACCACAGCTGACGGGAGATACACCAGTCCTGAATGTCGCGCATCCAGCTGAAGTACATGTTTTCGTAGTTCTTTGGTACGAACTGAATGTCGCCGTTCTCTACCGCTTCAATCGCAGGCTTCGCCAGTGTCTTGGCGTCAACGTACCATTGGTCGGTGAGCATTGGCTCGATGACAACGCCGCCACGGTCGCCGTATGGCACAGTGAGGTCGTGGTCTTTGATTTCGTCGAGCAGGCCAGCGGCTTCAAAATCAGCGACGATGGCTTTACGCGCGGCGAAGCGCTCCATGCCACGGTACTTTTCTGGAATGCTGGCTTTTACATCTTCGTTTACGCTGCCGTCGGTGTTGAACACTTGTGGCACGTCACGCACGTCGGCGTTGAAAGTGAAGATGTTGATCATTGGCAGGCTGCAGCGTTTGCCGACTTCATAGTCATTGAAGTCGTGCGCTGGGGTGACCTTAACGGCACCGGTGCCTTTGTCCATGTCGGCGTGTTCGTCGCCCACAATCGGAATACGACGGTCGACTAACGGCAGCACGATGTCTTTACCGATCAGATCTTTGTAGCGCGGATCTTCCGGGTTAACGGCTACACCGGTGTCGCCCAGCATGGTTTCCGGACGGGTGGTCGCAACAACGATGTAGTCTTTGCCTTCAGAGGTTTTCAGACCGTCGGCCAGCGGGTAGCGCAGGTGCCACATGTGACCTTTCTTGTCTTTGTTTTCGACTTCGAGGTCAGAGATAGCGGTGTGCAGTTTCGGGTCCCAGTTTACCAGGCGCTTACCGCGGTAAATCAGGCCGTCTTTGTACAGGCGGATAAAGACTTCCTGAACGGCTTTATAAAAGCCATCGTCCATGGTGAAGCGTTCGGTGTCCCAGTCCACAGAGTTACCGAGTCGACGCATCTGTTTGGTGATGGTGCCACCGGAGTGTTCTTTCCATTCCCAGACTTTCTCGAGGAACTTTTCACGGCCAAGCTCGTGGCGGTCTGGCTGGTTTTCAGCGGCGAGTTTGCGCTCAACAACCATCTGGGTCGCAATACCGGCGTGGTCGGTACCAACCTGCCACAGGGCTTTTTTACCCTGCATACGCTTATAGCGGGTGAGGGCGTCCTGGATGGTGTGCTGGAAGGCATGACCCATGTGCAGTGAACCGGTGACGTTCGGCGGCGGGATCATGATGGAATAACCTTCGCCGGTCAGTCCGTCTTGGTAAGGCTTGAAGTAGCCTTTCTCTTCCCACTCTTTGTACCAGGTTTGTTCGATTGCGCTGGGTTGGTATGTCTTATCCATTGCTGGCTGCTACTCGTTTTGGACGTGAAAAAAACGTGCAGGAGTATACCGGATTCGGGAGCCGGTGGGCAGTCGCAGAGACTGAAACAAAGCGCCCGGCAATTGCCGGGCGCTTCAGGAGGAGGTGGTCTGATGCGTGAGGCTTATTCGCCTTTCTCGAGCAGATCGCGGATACGCGAGCGCAGGCGGCCTTTCAGCAGGGGCATCATTTCTTCAACCAGCTCATCTACCATGCGCTCACGCTTCAGCAGATTTACCAGTGATGCGCTGGTTTCGCTCATGGTCTGGTCGATTTCGGCACGCTTCTGCATTGCTGGGTTAAGTGGTGAATTGACCGAAGGGCGAGGGGTCGGTTCGTCAACATTTGCAGCGGTGCGCTTGCTGATATGGTCAAGGACCTGACTGAGTGAGCTGACACTTGATACCCGCTCGGGTACTGGTGCGACCTGAGCTGGCGCGGTTGGCTTCAGAACAGGCACAGCACGCAGCGGCGTGGCGGGAGCAGATGCTTTTTCTTCAAACAGATCATCCAGCACCGGAATAGCAGCGTGCTCCGGTGAGTCGGAAGATTCGTTGTCGAGGACCCGTTGCAGCATCTCTAGCTCTGCCAGCAGATCTTTGGGTTCGTCCCTGTTGCTCATCAGCGCATTCTCATATCTTTGTGTTCAATAGGATAGCCGCGATCTTTGAGGAAGCGGAAGTGCTGACGAGTGTAATCCAGTACGTCATCATTCTGCACTACTACTTCTACCAGACGTTCAAAACGGCTGAAAAAAGCCGGTAACTCCGGACTCAGATTAATAATGACATCGTGATGATGTCCTGATTCCGGATGCCAGCCGATACTCACCGGGCAATCTGCCGGTGCGTCTTCTGCGTTCAGAAGAGCATGCGGTACAAAGGCATCTTCTCTGAACTGCCAGAGCATGTCATCCAGTGCCCGGGCGTCCTGTTCGTTAGCGACCTGCAGAAGAACACTGCGGTCTTTCTGTCTTACCTGTTCGACCAGACGACAGGCAAAAAACCACTGCTCGTGCTGGGTCTGTCCGCCAAGAATGTAAAAATCGGCCTGCGTCATATCAGATACTGTCCGTCCGGCGGAAGCGCTGCAGGATCACATCGGCACGTACGTCCAGATGATGTAACTGTTGCAACGCACTGGCTTTGTCCGGAGTAACCTTCCAGCGGTGCGGTGTCATCAGCAGCAGGTTGTTGATCATAGTGCTGTCGTTGAGTTGGAACCGGAACGCTACCGGGACTTCCTCTACGCAGCTGAAACCTGCCTGATTCATCGACTCAACCGGCGAAAATGCATCCAGACGAACGTCATCATAAATCTGCTGACGCAACTCGTACAGATGATATGGGCCGGTATGCGCAGTAATAATGTCACCGTCTGTAACTAAGGCGTGATCAAGACCCTGGGGCATCAGCGGAGTAAAGAGCGATACCACAGTGTTAATGCTGTGTTTCTCTACCGGAGGCCGTGCGCCACTCGCTACCAGCCAGCGAATCAGCCTGCTGCGTCGACATGCGGCACGGACGGCCTCGCGTGAGATATCAAGGCCCGTTATGTCTGCGGAGACACCCAGGGATTCACGCAGACGCTCGGTGTAATACCCTTCACCACAACCAATATCGAGAATCCGGCCAGGGCTCACCATACTGTTCAGTGCATCAGATATCGGCTGATAATGCCCGGCATCCAGAAACTCAGTGCGGGCGCGGACCATGTCCGCGTCATCGCCCGGATTCTTAGATTTTTTGTGGTTGACCAGCAGCAGGTTCAGATAGCCCTGCTTTGCCTGATCATAGGTGTGGTTTTCCTGACAGCGCCACTGCTTGTCACTGGTGCTGAGTGGAGCTTCACACTTAGGGCAGATCAGCCCGGTTACCGCCTCAATCATCAGGCCAGCAACTCAACCAGCATCGCTTCGTAGATGTCGGTCAGGGTGTTCAGGTCGTCGGCACTCACGTGTTCGTTCACCTGGTGGATGGTCGCATTGATCGGACCCAGCTCCACAACCTGTGCACCGGTTGGTGCGATAAAGCGGCCATCGGACGTACCGCCGGAGGTCGACAACTCGGTGTCCCGGCCCGTCACATCTTTAATGGCTTTGACCGCCGCCTCGACCAGAGCACCCTTGTCGGTCAGGAATGGCTGCCCACTGAGTTTCCAGTCAATGTCGTACTCAAGGCCATGCTTCTTCAGGATGGCCTCGGTGCGCTCTTTCAGGATCTCGGCTGTCAGCTCGGTCGAAAAGCGGAAGTTAAATACCACCTCACAGGTACCCGGAATCACGTTCGTTGCACCAGTGCCGGCGTTGATGTTGGAAATCTGGAAGCTGGTGGCCGGGAAGAAGTCATTGCCGTCGTCCCATTTTTCAGCGGCCAGTTCCGCCAGTGCCGGGGCTGCGATATGCACCGGGTTTTTGGCAAGATGAGGGTAGGCCACGTGACCTTGTTTGCCCTTAACAGTGAGCACACAACCGAGAGAACCACGACGGCCGTTCTTGATAACGTCACCCACGAGTGTAGTGGAGGAAGGCTCACCGACAACGCACATGTCGATTTTCTCGTTCCGGGCTTCCAGCGTTTCGATAACCTTTACCGTACCGTTATGGGCCGGGCCTTCTTCATCGGAGGTAATCAGATACGCAATGGAGCCTTTGTGATTCGGGTGCTTTTCAACGAAGCGCTCTGTTGCTACCAGAAATGCAGCCAGTGAACCTTTCATATCGGCGGCGCCACGGCCGTGCAGCATACCGTCGATGATCTTCGGCTCAAACGGAGGGTTATCCCAGTTGGCTTCTGGGCCGGTTGGAACGACGTCGGTGTGACCGGCAAAGCAGACCACAGGCTTACTGTCGCCTTTACGGGACCAGAAGTTATCGGTGTCACCAAAACGCAAGGGCTCGTTTTTAAAGCCAATGGCCGCGAGGCGTTCCATCATCAGTGCCTGGCAGCCTTCATCTTCAGGCGTTACGGAAGGGCGGGCAATGAGGTCGGCGGCCAGTTGCAGCGTCGGGGTCATGGTGAATCCTGTAATTAACGGTTTGAAACAGAGCGTGAATCATATCACAGGCACTGGCTGAAACACGCTGGGCGGGTTGCGATGTGGCCGGTGCGGTCATACCATGCAGAAAGTGACATCACAGATAACGTATTGGTTTAACTGGAATTATTATTTATGACCCCAAGCCTGACCCCTGAGCAGCTGAAAGTTGTCCTGCAGGAAGCAGACCTGCTGAAATCCCGTGACGAAGTTGAAGCAGCTCTGGACTCCATGGCAGCGGCCATCACTGAGAAACTCGCCGACAGCATGCCGGTTGTGTTCAGCATTATGAATGGTGGACTGGTGGTTGCCGGTCAGCTGCTTACTCGTCTCAATTTTCCGCTGGAGCAGGGCTATATGCACGCGACCCGTTACCGGGGCGAGGTCACTGCTCAGGCTGATCTGCAGTGGCAGGCGATGCCGACGGTTCCGATGGAAGGGCGTACCGTTCTGATTGTCGACGATATCTTCGATGAGGGTTACACCCTGCAGGCCGTGGTTGAGGCCTGCAAAGCCCAGGGAGCCACCGAGGTACTGACTGCGGTTCTGGTCGATAAACAGCATGACCGTAAAGCGCCGGGTATGACGGTGGATTTTGCAGGGCTGGAAGTCGAAGACCGTTACGTCTTTGGCTACGGCATGGATTACCGCGGATTCTGGCGTAATGCGCCAGGTATCTACGCAGTGAAAGGTCTGTAAGTTACCTTTCTGAGCCAACTGGCTGAATAACATCCGGTTGGCACTGGGTGTCCTGTTGCATATGGTCACCTGCGCCTAGTCTGCGCCTTTCCCACAACTTATGGATGAGGCGCGGATATGAACTTTCGTTCGATATTCCTGATACCCCTGATTTCTTCACTGATCGCTTGCGGAGGCGTGGACGAAGAGCCACCTGGCGATGTCGATATGTCTACATTTACCGGCTGTCTGCAGGATACCTGGACACGAGCCAGTGCCCCGGCGAGCGGCGCCAATGTAGAGCTGACCTATGAATTTCTGGAAGACGGCACGTTTATTCAGCGCAGCCACGTCGACAATATCTCGACTTACGAGTATCTCAACGGTATCGAGAATACCGATTACGATATGGAAGTACTTCCGGGTATTTCACTCGACATCATCATGCTCCTGCAGATTCTCGGGCCATTCTATGTCGAAGGCTACTTTCATACACAGGGCACCTGGACGGCTGATGACGAAACCGGTGTGGTGACTATGAACCTGCCTGCTTCCCGCTCATTCGGACATTCTATCTGGTCAGCGAATGGCGCTAAGAATGACTTTAACCGCAGTTATCCCAATGTTGAGTCGATGGAACTCAAGTCGTCTGATCAGTACGCCTACTGCACGGATGATCAGTTAGTTGTCGGCACCTTCCGGAAAGACGATGACAGCGACATCGCGGGCCTCTGGAACAACCTCAAAGATGATTTCTACGTCGCTGAAGACTATGCGGGTGCGACTTACCGCCTTCGTGTGGACACCGGTGAGTTGTACAGTAAATCCCCTTATCGTATGTACCTTGAGAGTGATGGGTACAAGCTTGGCTCCTGTTTAGAAAACGGCACCGGGCATCGCTTGCCGGGACTGGAGCCAAAGTACTTTGTACTAACACCAGAGGGTGAGCTGGTGGATACGGGCGTTGTGGTGCCTGAGCAACCAGAAAACCCCGGATTTTCGTATCGCGAGATACTGAGTGATGAATACCTGTACATATACAATGAAGGCACACTCGTCAGGCGCGATATTTATACCGGTAACGAGACGACACTGGATGCTCCGGGGCTGGTTGGGTCGTTATATGCCGTTGAAAAGATAGCTGGTGGTCTGCTCCTGATTGCTCAGGAGGCTGACACTGAAACCAGCGACAGCTTTATCTCTGCTGCGCGTATCTATGATGACTCCGATGAGGTTTCATTGACCCGCTTGTTTCCGTACGTATTTGTCACCGTGAATCGCTTCGGTGACCTCCTGATGCTGAAAAGCAGCGAGGGAGAAGACAGTCAGATCTGGACCTATGATTTTGTGTCTGGAGTCACTGCGGAGGTTGCGATTCCTGATGATCTTATTGCCGGAGATTTCTTGAGTCATTTCCGTCGGGGTGATCGCGCGTTGTTGCTGGAAGAGAAAGTCACAGGCGCGACCTGGTTGTGGGATTACAATTTTGCCAGCGGCGAATTTGAGGAAGTGACCAGTATCCCAGAGGGGGTATACGGGCAAATCTATCCCACCGACAGCGGGGTAGACCTGGTGCGGGCTCTCTATCGGCAGTCCGACCGCGATGCGTCGATTACTTTTTCTCATCTCAGTGCTGAGAATGATTTTGCTCTGACCTATGCAGAGAGCTTTCCAGATTATGTTCGTTTTCAACAGCGCCGCGACAACATGTCTCAGTATTTCTTCAGTACACAAAACAGGGATAATCCGAATCAGGAAGAACTCTATCTGGTCGACACTGTGATGGGTACGGCTAAGGCCCTCTCGCCAGAGCCGCATGAGGTCGGGGTACCGGAGTATTTTGATGACGGCAACCGTATTCTCTATCGCAACGAATATCCTAGCTCTTCCTATCAGAATGAAATGATCGCGATCCGACTGGAAGGAAATGAGCTGGCCGAAACCCAGCGATTCCCGTTTTTTGCCATGTATCAGTATGACGCTGCGGCACTGGATGGTGTAACCGCTTTCCATCTTCAGTCTTACGTCGATGGCGAAGCCGTCAGCTATTTCTATGTAGCAGATGGCCCTGATTCGTCCTTTAACCTGATCAGTACCGATTATCACTTTGGTGAAGATAACGCTGCGTTCGGCGATGATTTTATCGTTTCTGATTATCATATGATCGCGGCGGGGCGCACCGAATATTCGGGTCGCGAGCTACTTATGTATAACCCGGAAACCAAAGGCGTCGATTTTATGGACGTACTGCCAATCCCTGACGCTTCGTCAGCATTAACCTATGTTGGTTCGCTGAACAGTGGAACCGTACTGTCGGGTTGGGATGAAGACAACGGCTGCGCAGGCCCTCACGGTGACCTTCACTTTGAAGAGGGCAACCTGTGGTATGAAAATGGTATCCGTAGTTTTTCTGGTACCCAGTGGTTTGTGAGAGACTAAGGCGCCACAGTGCGATCGCACTGGGTTTCCGCGGGAGTGTTTCAAATAACCGTGGGTTATAAAAAGGGGGCTCAGCCCCCTTTTTTCGTCTGAGCAATTATTCCGCAGGGGCCGCTTCTGTCAGCTACACTTTTCTATCAGAGGTGGCCGATTCTATGAATGTTGATTTCATCAATCCCTTCATCGAGACGATCGATAATATCCTGGCAACCATGGCGTCGATGACGTGCGAGCATGGAAAGCCCTATCTGAAGGACGGTATTGCGCCATTGGGTGTAGTTACCGGACTGATTCCTATGGAAGGGGATGCTGTTCACGGATCTTTAGCGATCAGTTTCTCGGAAGGAGCGATCTGTAAGATCAGTAGCAGCATGCTGGGCGAAGATGTTGCTGAACTTGACGATACCTGCAAAGACCTGACCGGTGAGCTGACCAACATGCTGTCGGGTGGCGCGCGTAAGCTCTTGTGGGAAAAGGGCTACAACTTTGAAATGGCCAAGCCAGAGATGGTTGAAGGGGAGGCCGACGTACAGCACTCAGTGAATGGGCCTGTGTTGGTGATTCCTTTTAATACTAAAGCCGGACCTTTCTTTATCGAAGTTGCGATATGCAACAAGCTACGGAAGGCAGTCTTAGATACTGCTTGAAAATGGAACAGTGAAAACCGGGAACTCCCGGTTTTTTTCTACTTGCAGAAATCCCCTTACCAGTTAGTATGACGATTCGTCAAAAATGACGGATCGTCAAAAATGGTATTTATCCGGACAATAAACAGAATTATTCAATCCGCCTGGGGCTCGCTTCCCAAGGCGTGTCCTTCCCGTCACTGGCAGTTAGCCGGATGCCCGGAAGCGACTCTGATGTATATGGAAGATACGTCGCCGTCTTCAGGTGGGCGCAGCCCCCGACAGGAAGAAAAATGGCAGGCGCGCGAACAGAAACTGCTTGATATCACGCAGGAACTGATCGAGGAACATGGTTTTGCCTTCTTCAATATGGATCGGCTGGTAAAAGCCAGTGGTGTATCGAAGGGCACGATATACAACCATTTCTCGGGCAAAGAAGATTGTCTGTCGGGTCTGTGCGTCAGGTGCATGGAAGAGACTGCCGGAATGTTCCGTCGGGCTCTGACCTTCAAAGGTACCCCGCGGGAAGTGGCCCTCGCTATCCACTATGCCTACAGCCTCCACCTCCGCATGAATCCCACGTTCTCAATGTCGCTCATTACAGTGCGCACCGCCGGGTTTTCAGAAAAAACATCGCCGGAGCGGGCGGCCTTATTGCACCGCATGGATACTGAACTGTTTACCCTGGCCTACAGCGTGATTGATCGGGCTGTGGCTGAGGGCGACCTGAAGCTTGCTGAAAATATGGACCGTGTGGTGATGGCCTTTCTTAACTGGGCGGTCTCGTACGGCATCAATATGCTGGCAGATACAGGATTTGAGCATTCCATCAGTGATCACCTTGGCGATAAGAATATTGCCCTGATCGGTGCCAATGTGCTGATGGATGGTCTGGGGATGAAACCGCTGTCGACCGAATGGGACTACAGCGCGACCTGGGAGCGGATCGGTAACGAAATCTTCCCGGAAGAAGTACAACAATTACAACAGGGAAGTTTCTGAGTCAGAGCTTTCCCCACATAGTCCATAAACGCAGGAGCCTGAAGCATGCGTCGTTTAACTGAACGATTGGCGACAGAAAAACCGTGGCTGGTGATCGCTCTGATCATTATCGCCAGCCTGGTTGCCGCCGCTGGTGCCCAAAATCTGTATTTCCGTGGCGATTACAAAGTCTTTTTCGAAGAGGGGTACGGCCCCCTGAGTGACTTTGAAGAAATGCAGAAGGTATTTAACAAAAGCGACAGTATTGCCGTTCTGATCGTCCCTGAATCCGGCGATGTGGTGGATGCGGAAGTGCTCACCCTGATTCAGGAATATACAGAAGAAGCCTGGCAGACGCCTTTCTCAAGCCGGGTGGATTCGTTGACGAATTACCAGAATACCTGGGCAGAAGGCGACGACATGATCGTTGAAGATATGGTGCTCTATCCTGACGAACTGACACAGGAAGATCTCGACCGCATCCGCGCGACTGCCATGGCAGAACCGTCTCTGAACGGTCGGATTATCTCGCCTGACAGCCGCGTAAGTCTTATTAACATCACACTGCAGTTGCCCGATATCACTGACAACACCGCGAACGTTGCCAGCGTGATGGATTTTGTACGTGATCTGAGCGCCCAGTTTGCAGAGCGCTATCCGGATATTGCGTTCTACCATACTGGCATTATCCCAATGAATTACAGCTTCGCGACGGAAGGTCAGAAAGACATGTCAACGCTGGTACCTGCCATGCTGCTGCTGATTGTTGTTCTACTGGCGGTTCTGCTGCGTAGCGTGTCGGCGATGCTGGCAACGGTGATCGTCCTCGTCCTGACCATCATGGCGACGATGGGGCTTGCCGGTTGGATGGGCTTCTTCCTTTCGACGGGCACGATTAACGTTCCTATTGTTGTTCTGACCATTGCGGTCGCCGACTGCGTGCACGTCGTCGCGACCATGCAGTACGGCATGAAGCAGGGCAAAACCCGTCGTGAGGCCGTGCGTTACAGTCTTGAACTGAACTGGATGCCTATTTTTATTACCAGTGCGACGACGGCCGTCGGTTTTATGACCCTGATGATGTCAGAGTCTCCGGTATTTGCTGACTTCGGTTTCCTGTGTGCGATGGGCGTGATGCTGGCATACGCTATGTCGGTAACCCTTTTCCCTGCACTGCTTTCTGTGATGCCGGTGAGTGCGGGTGGACGCAGTGATGACAAGGCACCGGCCATGGCTCATTTCGGTGATTTTGTGATCCGTCATCAGACGGGCCTGCTCTGGGGTGGGGTACTGGTCGTCGCTGTGCTGAGTGCGCTGGCGATGCGTAACGAAATTAATGATGTCGCCACCGAATATTTTGCAGAGTCGACGGCGTATCGTCAGTCGGTTGATAAGCAGGCCGAGACCCTGTCCGGGTCGCAGTCGATCGACTGGGCGATGTACTCAAGCGAAGAGGGCGGTATCAGTAATCCCGAGTTTATTGCCGTCATGCATGAGTTTACTGAATGGCTCGAGCAGCAGCCGGAGATTGATCATATCAGTGGCCTGTCTGACACTTTTATGCGTCTGAATAAGAATATGCATGGTGATGATGCAACCTGGTACCGCATCCCGGATGATCGTGAGCTGGCAGCGCAGTATCTGTTGCTCTACGAAATGTCGTTGCCTTACGGTCTCGATCTGAATAACCAGATTAATGTTGATAAGTCCGCAGCCCGTATGACCTCGGTCCTGAAAAATCTGGGCAGTGTTGAAATCGTATCACTCGAAAATCGTGCCAAAGCATGGTTTGAAGAAAATGCTCCGGACATCCGCCTGACTGCGGCCAGCCCTGCAGTGATGTTCTCGCATATTGGTGAGACCAATATGAAGAGCATGATTCTGAGCATGATCATGGCACTGTTTATTATCTCGGGCATTCTGATCTTTGCTCTGCGCTCATTGCGCCTGGGGGTGATCAGCCTGTTTCCGAATATTACTCCGGCGCTGGTGGGCTTTGGATTCTGGACCTTTATTTCTGGTGAAATCAACCTGGGGCTGTCGATCGTCAGCTCTATGACACTCGGGATTATTGTCGATGATACGGTGCACTTCCTGAGCAAGTATCAGCGCGCCCGCTCTGAAGGCATGACGACAGAAGCCGCCGTACGCTACTCATTTGTGAATGTGGGCCGCGCGCTTCTGATCACGACACTTGTTCTGGTACTGGGCTTCTCTATGTTGTCGTTCTCAGCGTTCCGTCTGAACTCAGACATGGGGATTGCAACGTCCATGATCATCCTGATCGCCCTGATTATTGATTTTCTTATCCTGCCACCCATGCTGTTGTGGCTGGATAAAGATAAACCCGCGGCAGATACCGCCGAAGGCTCATCCCTGAAAGGAGAACACGCATGAAACTGATAACAACCCTGTTCAGCGCTCTGATATTTGTTGCACCGGTCGCGATGGCGGACGATGGCGGCCGTGGGCTGGAAATCGCGAAAGACCGGAAAGCGCGCGATACTGGCTGGGGAACCTCGGAAGCAGAAATGACCATGATTCTTCGCAACTCCCAGGGCGAGGAATCACAGCGGAAAATGCGCCTGAAAAATCTGGAAGTGCTGGATGATGGTGATAAAGGCCTGACGATATTTGACGAACCAAAAGATGTCAGTGGTACGGCATTCCTCAGCTTTTCGCACATTGATAAGCCCGACGATCAGTGGCTTTATCTGCCTGCACTGAAACGTGTGAAACGTATTTCTTCGCGTAATAAATCCGGCCCATTTATGGGCAGTGAGTTTGCCTACGAAGATATGGGCTCATTCGAACCAGAAAAATACGAGTTCACCTATCTGCGTGATGAGCCCTGTGCAGAAAGCATGACCTGCCACGTGATTGAAAGTGATCCGACAGACAAGTTCTCAGGCTACACCCGCCAGATTACCTGGCTTGATACTGAGCACCTGCGTCCGGTGAAAACCGAATACTACGACCGTAAGAATACGCTGCTGAAAACTCTGACGATGAGTGAGTGGAAAGTATACAAAGAGCAATACTGGCGCGCAGACCGTCTGGAAATGAAAAATCACCAGAACGGTAAAAGCACCACTCTGTTGTCTCACAATATTACGTTCGATACAGAGCTGACGGATGCTGATTTCAGCCAGGCAGCGTTGAAGCGCGCACGTTAATCCGGAGGGGCTATGAAAAAGTTCTTACTTATTCCAGCGCTGATCAGTGCGCCGGCGTGGGCAATGGACTGGTCTCTGGAGGCCGGTGTCGAAGGGCGGCGCTTCTTTAACGAGGGAGCGTATCCCGGGCAGGTGGATGACCAGTGGTCTGTTCGCCTGCAACCCGAACTGGTGTGGGACAGTGAAGATTCTAACGGACGCTTCACGCTGACACCGTTTTACCGTCATGACTTTGCCGACGATGAGCGCACCCACGCGGACCTGCGCGAAGCCATGTACATGACCTGGGGTGGCAGTTGGGAGTTGCGGGCAGGTATCGGGAAGGTGTTCTGGGGTGTCACTGAGTCACTGCATCTGGTGGATGTGATTAACCAGACAGATCTCGTCGAGGCTCTCGATGGTGAAGAAAAGCTGGGCCAGCCAATGGTTCAGGGCATCTGGTTGTCGGAAGCAGGCACCTGGGAGGCCTTTATTCTGCCGGGGTTCCGTGAGCGGACCTTTGCCGGTGAGTCCGGACGTTTCCGTTTCCCTCTGGAGGTATCTGACGAGGCCAGATATCAGGCAGAGGAAGAAGAGTGGCACACCGACCTGGCTCTGCGCTGGAGCAACTCGCTGGAACTTAATGGGTATCCACTGGATGTTTCTGCGTCGCTGTTCCACGGCACCAGCCGCGAGCCATTGTTCGAGCCACAAGTGACAGTCACGGAGGCCGGTCCTGTCGTATCAGGGCTGACGCCTTACTATCCGCTGCAGAATCAGGTTGGTGCAACACTGCAATATGCACTGGAAGGTTGGCTGCTGAAAGCCGAGGTGCTGTACCGGGACATTCTGAAAGACACCCTGAACGGCGAAGCGCTGAAGGATCAGACGGCAGCTGTCACCGGGTTTGAGTACACTTTTGTCGGGCCATTTGATTCGGCCGCTGATCTTGGTGTGTTGATGGAATACCAGAGTGATAGCCGCGGCAAAGACGTCGCTATCGCGCAGAATGATCTTTTTACCGGCGTGCGTTATGCCTTTAACGACATGTCATCGAGTGAAATTCTTGCGGGGTTTACTCAGGATCTGGAGCGCGCTGACAGTCGCTTTTTTCTGTTGGAGGCCAGCACCCGTCTGAATCCTTCGACGACGATTGATGTCACAGCCATTGTCGTAACGGCGTCAGACGAAGAAGCCCCTTTGCTGGCATTCCGTCAGGATGACAGCATTGAAGCAGCTCTGAACTTCTATTTCTGATTTGTCGCCTGTGTGCATCGTAGGCGGTAAAGAAGGGTAAACCGGATTTCGCGACTGAGTCTCAGTTACTAATATGACGACTTAAGACATCCGGAGTCTGTCCTTTGAAATTTCTGTCAGAAAAGCCGGCAACTAAGCCGGCAATTCTATTACCTTTGGCTATGTGTGTCGGCATGCTCAGTGCCTGCACAACGGTGATTCCTTCACAGCCCTCCCAGTTTGAATTTAATGATGTGTTCCAGGCGGAAAGCGCCAGCGAAGCAATGCCTGTGGATTGGTGGACTCAGTTTTCTGATGCCGAGCTGAACGCGTGGATGGTGCTCGCGCTTGAGCGTAATTTCAGTCTGCAGGCAGCGCAGGCGCGACTGGATCAGGCCCGGGCCGGCCTGCGGGGCAGTCGCAGTGATTACTATCCCTCACTGGAAGCCTCCCTGGGTAAAAAACGCAGCTGGAATGCTGACGATACGACCGCAACCGCCTGGTCTGGTGGTCTCTCAACCAGCTACGAGATTGATATCTGGGGAAGCATCCGCGCGGCATCAAATCAGTCGTTTATGAATCTTCAGGCCAGCTCTGCTGCGTACCGTACGGTAGCCAATACCATCGCAGGCGACGTCACCACCGCCTGGCTGGGGCTGCGGATGCAGGCGGAAAATCTGGCGTTACTGAATGACCAGCGTCAGCGTCTGCAGACCGCACTGGAAGTGATTGAAGGCCGCAAGAAACGCGGTCAGGCCAAACTGAGTGATGTCTGGCAACAACAGAAACTGCTTGAGTCGCTGCAGGTCGATATTCTCAGTGCTGAGGCTCAACGCGATATCTATATTCAGCAACTGGCCGTCTGGACCGGACAGGGGCGTTCAGACCTGACCCCGGAGAAAGTCGCAGCGCTCGGTAAACTGCCCGAAATCTCGGGTGAGATTACCGCTCTGCCTGTCGCTGTTATTCAGGCACGCCCGGATGTTGAGCAGGCGTGGTTTGCGTTACAGGCTGCCTCTGCTGGCGTCGCTATTGCGGAGTCCAACCGCTACCCGCGCCTGACGCTCAGCGCTTCATATAGTGGGGAAGATCCGGAGTTCAGTCAGATCTTTGATAACTGGGTTGCCAATCTGGCGGGATCACTCGTACTGCCATTGATTGACGGTGGACAGCGTCGGGCGGAAGTTCAGCGACAGCGCGCTCTGGAGACAGAAGCCGTTGCAGAGTATTCCCGTACTCTGCTGGAGGCTGCGCAGGAAGTTCAGGAGGCCCTGGTGCAGGAATCCCGTTATGCGCGCACCGCAGCCAGCCTTTATGGGCAGCTCGATCTGGCCCGCCGTACCCTCGAACTGCAGGACTACTACTACGCGCGGGGGCAGCTCGACTTTCTTGAGCTACTAAACGCCCAGCAGGAACTGCTGAACCTCGAATCCCAGTACCTTGCTGCGCGCTGGAATCACGTGCAGGCACGCATACAAGTTTATAAATCTGTCAGTCATGGACAGTTCGGAGACACCGAATGACACCGTCGTCTAAAAAGACTCTGCTGATCGCCGCGATCGCTATCCTGATTATCATGTTGGGCATTGTCGGTTTTCAGGCCATTAAAAATTCTGCGCCCGTCCCTCAGCGTAAAGCGCCGGAAGAAGTTGCCCGGCTGGTTGATGTACAGCCTCTGGAGCGAGGTTCCGTGCGGCCGCAGTGGCAGGCTGGCGGTACCGTTGTTGCAGCGGATATGGTGTCTCTGATGCCGCAGGTCAGTGGCCGTGTTCACAGTGTGACTCCGGAAGCGGTACCCGGGGCGACCCTGAAAGCGGGGACTCTGCTGGCGGCCATTGATGATGTGGATTACCGGCTGGCGCTGAAGCAGGCGCGGGCAACGCTGGCTCAGGCCAAAGCTGACCTCGCGGTTGAGAAAGGTCAGGTTGCTCTGGCAGAAGAGGAATACCGTCTTTCGGGTGCTCAGTTAGGTGACGATGATCGTGCACTGGTGCTGCGCGAACCTCAGTTATTAGCGGCAGAAGCCAGCGTTGCAACGGCACAGGCTGCTGTCGAGCAGGCAGAAGCCGATCTGAAACGTACAGAAATCCGCATGCCGTTTGATGGTCAGATTGTTTCCCGGAGTGTGAGCCCGGGAAGTCAGGCATCAGCCTCGACCGAGCTGTTCAGCGTTGTGGCGTCGGCGGAGTTCTGGATTGAAGTCAAAATTCCGCGCGCCTTCCTGCTGCTGCTCGATCACTCTCAGCCGTCACAGGTTTCTCAATCAGGCTGGGGGACTCGGGTCCGCTCTGCCGATCTGTTGAATGTATTGCCTGATGTTGACAGCACAGATCGCCAGGCGAAAGTCGTTCTGCGTCTCAGCAAGCCTCTGGATGAAAGCGCCGGCCCGCTGGTGCTGGTGAATGATTTCGTTAATGTCACCCTGGTTGGAAAACAACTGAAAGAGACGTTCGTGATCCCGCGCCGTACTCTGAATAACGGCAATACCGTGTGGGTGGTCAGTGATGGGCGACTGGCGAAGCGCGAAGTCACACCTGAGTACATCGGCCGCGACAGCGTCTGGATTAAAGAAGGTTTTGAAGCGGGAGACCAGCTGCTGCTCAGTCAGGTGGACGGCGCGGTGCCTGGTATGCCGGTTCGTATTGCAGGAGAGTCTGAATGAGTCGTCGTGGAGGTCCTGTCTCGTGGATGACCCGGCACGGTGTTGCGCCTAATCTGCTGATGGCATTTCTGATCATTGGCGGCCTCGTGATGTCGCTTATGATCCGTAAAGAGTTTATCCCGAGCACTGATGCCGACATGGTCATTGTGTCTGTGGCCTACCCGGGCGCGACCCCGTCAGAAATGGAACAGGGGGTGGTGCTGCCGATTGAGAATGAACTCAGCGGGCTGGATGGCTTTGCCGAAGTGACGTCCACGGCTACCCAGAGTTCGGCTGTCGTGACGGTCGAACTGAACAACGATACTGACCGTCAGCAGGCTTATCAGGATATCCAGCAGGCGGTAAATAATATCACTACCTTTCCTGCCGGGATTGAGCGGCCGGTGGTCCGGATTGCCAGTCACAGTCGTGAAGTGATGGAATTGGCTCTCTTTGGGCCGCTCGATAAGTTCGAACTGAAAAAACTGGCAGAGCAGATCCGTGAGAAATTTCTGGATGCGCCGGAAATTTCTAAGGTTGAGCTGAAAGGCACGCCAGACGAAGAAGTTCATATCGAAATATCTCAGTCAGTGCTCGAAAGTTATGGTCTGACACTGCAGAGCGTTGCCTCTGTCGTTGGCAATAATGCGATTGAGCAGAGTGCAGGTACCGTGCGTACCGACGGCGGCGATATTCTGGTGACTCTTGATAATCGTCTGTACTGGGCGGAAGAATTCCGGGACCTGCCTGTCGTCAGCGGCGAAAGCGGGGTGCACCTGCGTCTTGGCGACATTGCGACTGTGACTGAGGGCTTCAGCGACAGTAACCGTCTGGTGACATATAACGGTAAAACGTCGATTGGTCTGGATATCTATCGTACAGAAAATCAGACACCGTTAACCGTGACTCAGGCAGCGTACCGACAGCTCGAAGAAATTATCCCGACACTGCCACCGGGCGTCGAAATTATTGTGACTGACGATGATGGAAAAACCTACAACGAACGGGTTGGCCTGCTGCTGAAAAATGCGTCGATCGGTCTGATTCTGGTGTTGGTGCTACTCAGTATTTTCCTCGAATACCGCCTGGCATTCTGGGTCACCATGGGAATTCCGACGGCTTTTCTGGGCGCATTGCTGTTACTGCCTTCGATGGATGTATCCATCAATATGATTTCTATGTTCGCCTTTATTATTGCGCTGGGCATCGTGGTGGATGACGCCATTATCGCCGGTGAAAATATATTCGAACATATGCAGCAGGGGATGAATTTTCAGGACGCAGCCGTGCAGGGCGCACGCGAAGTGGCCATGCCGCTGGCCTTTGCGATTCTCACCAACGTTGCCGCCTTCTTACCTCTGCTGGCGCTACCGGGCATGATGGGCAAGCTGTTTATTGCCATTCCGATTGTGGTGATCAGCTGCTTCCTGATTTCCTGGATCGAAGCGCTGTTTATACTACCGACGCACCTGGCGCATCTGAAAAAGAAAAGCCCGGATGCTCCTCTTAACCTGCTCGAGCGGATTCAGCGACGTGCAGATAAACGTCTGACGCAATTTATTACCGGCACCTATCAGCCTGTCCTTGAGCGTTGCCTGAAATATCCGTCACTGACGGTGGCAGTCGCCGTTTTCTGTCTTCTGATCGTGATGGCGTGGCCGATGAGCGGGCGGATGGGCTTCAGTATGTTTCCGCGTATTGAAGGTGAATTCGTGGTGGCCACGGCAGAGCTGCCTTCGAACGCGCCGATGGCGCAGGCTCTGGCCGTCCGAACGTTGCTGGAAGACCGACTGACGGCAGTGAACGACGAGATTGAGAGTCGTGGTCGCCCGCTGGTGGTCAGTATTGAAGGGGACATCGACGGCACAACCGTCGAAGTGCAGGGCAAGCTAGTCGACTCGGGCGAGCGTCCGGTCAGTGCGTCAGCGCTGGTCAATCTGTGGCGCGCCGAAATTGGCGAGATATCGGGGATCCGCAGTCTGACCTTTGACTCAGAGCGCGGCGGTGGTCCGTCTGGGGGGGCCGGCCTGACCGTCGAACTGCGCGGCAGTCGCACCGAAATTCTTGAGCAGGCGAGCGCCGATATGGCCGTTCAGCTGGCTGGATTTGGTGGAGTCAAAGACGTTGCCAACGGGTTCACCAGTGGTAAGCCTCAGTGGGATATCGAACTGACAGAAAAAGGCCGCAGCCTGGGTCTGGAGGCCGATGACGT